>JAFEHB010000297.1_pt1 | contig 42977 bp, 36 predicted proteins | sample 9267121 | NCBI WGS metagenome assembly JAFEHB01 (sample SAMN17103336, study PRJNA684904) | human gut metagenome | isolation source: diarrhea sample from child under the age of five | host: Homo sapiens | place: South Africa: Mafikeng, Mafikeng Provincial Hospital | collected 2019-09 | reverse complement strand
GTCCGGTAATCAACGGCGCACACTGCAGGGCCATCTGTGTTCTGATATTATCTTTATCCATTTTCTGTACAATCTCAAATACTTCCTGTCTCATGGTGCCTCCTTGTTTTTTGTTTCGTTAGTTATTACTAACTTGCATTTATAATACCTAACTTTTACCCATAAGTCAATAGCTTTATTGATATACTTTTCTCTATAACTATTTATTTCATGCATTAAACTAACGAAATTTAATTTTTATTTCAATTTAATTTTTACTTCAATTTAGCAAAACACAGAAAAAAAGAATCCCCTACAATAGCAAATGTAATGTGAGAGCAAGTAAAAATGCCGGGAAGGCATTTTCTACGCAGCGATATCTTTACAATTGCTATTGTAGGGGATTCTTTTTTTCGTCTGTTTTCCCTAAATTAAGGAAGCAAATTCTTCATGCTTTTCAAGCTAATTAACAGTGTTGATACGTTGTGGCACAGTGCGGATGTTGCTGGTGCTAATACTCCTGCGACTCCTAATACGATCAGGCTGGAGTTGATTGCCACGATAGAGCGATAGTTTGTGTGAATTCGTTTTAATAACGCATTACTGAGCTGTTTTAAGGCGACAACTTCATATAAGCTTTCTGCGCTGATCGTGATGTCTGCGATTTCTTTTGCGATTTCAGCACCATCACTGACAGCAATTCCTACGCTTGCGGCTGAAAGAGCCGGGGAATCGTTGATTCCATCTCCGATCATCATGACCTTTCTTCCTTTTTCTTTTTCTTTCGTAATAAAGTTTGCTTTATCTTCTGGAAGTACTTCTGAATAATATTCATCAACGCCAACACGTTTTGCGATGGCGGCAGCGGTTCTTTCGCTGTCTCCGGTCATCATAACAACTTTTGTGATTCCTGCTTTTTTCAGCTTTTTAATGACATCTGCCGCTTCCTCACGTAAAGGGTCTTCGATGCAGATGACGGCAGCAAGTGTGCCTTCTAATGCAAGATATAAATGAGAGTATTCTTCTGGAAGTGCTTCAAATTTTGTTTCTTCGCCTTCTGGAATCTTGCAGTTTTCATCTTCAAATACAAAATGATAGCTTCCGATTATGGCTGTTTTTCCTTCAATTGTTGTGGAAATTCCATGTGCTACAACATACTGCACTTTTGAGTGCATTTCTTCATGATCAAGTTCTTTCTTTAATGCCGCATCTACAACTGCTTTTGCCATGGAATGTGGAAAATGTTCTTCCATACATGCTGCCATACGAAGCATTTCATCTGCATTATTTCCTCCAAATGGGACAACTTCTGACACTGTTGGCTCTGCTTTTGTTAACGTTCCCGTCTTATCGAATACGATCGTATCTGCCTCTGCAACGGCTTCCATATATTTACCGCCTTTTACAGTTACATTATGCTGGCTTGCTTCACGTATCGCAGATAATACAGAGATTGGCATGGCAAGTTTTAACGCACAGGAGAAATCAACCATGAGAACGGCGATTGCCTTTGTTGCATTTCTCGTAGCCAAATATACAAGTCCAGTTCCTGCTAAAGTATATGGTACGAGTTTATCTGCCAAATGTTCTGCCTTGCCCTCAAGACCTGATTTTAATTTCTGTGAATCTTCGATCATTGTAACGATCTTGTCGTAGCGTCCACTTCCACCGACCGCTTTTACTTCAACAGTGATTTCTCCTTCTTCTACAACTGTTCCGGCGTAAACAGATGCCTGATCTGTTTTTCTTACCGGCATGGATTCCCCGGTGAGAGAAGCCTGGTTAACCATAGCCTCTCCGGCAGTTACAATGCCATCAAATGGAATAACATTTCCCATGTGTACGACAATGCTGTCACCCTGTTTGATCTGTGAATATGGCACGAGAACTTCTCCATCCTCTGTCTTTAGCCATACCTTTTCTACATTCAAGGACATAATTCTTGCGAGATCACCTACGGATTTCTTATGTGTCCAGTCTTCTAGCAGCTCTCCAATTCCAAGAAGGAACATGACGGAGCCTGCTGTATCATAATTTCCTCGAAGAATAGATACTCCGATCGCTGTCGCATCAAGTACCGGAACTTCTAACTTGCGCTGTGCAAGTGTCTGAATTCCTTTCCATATATATCCAATAGATTTTACACCTGTATACACTGCACGAAATGGTGCCGGTAATAAAATCTTTCTTGCATAATGTGCCATAATCTGTCCGATCATTTTTTCCTGAAATTCACGATTCAGATTTCTTCCGGAATTTTCAATAAGGCCATCTGGTACTTCAACCTTTTCATAAACAAATTTTTGTATTCCTTTAATAATATTTTTTCGTACAAAGCCATCTGCATCCGCTTTATAACAAACAACTGCATCTGCTGTTCTGTCATAAACTTTTACAGATTCCACACCTTCCATATTTTCCAGATAATACAACAGAATATCTGCCTGCTCACAGGTCATCTGTTTCTTCTGAAATACATGAAAACGCATTCTTCCTTTTATCTCATGTTTTATCTGAAACTTCAAAACGTTCACCTCTTCATTTATCTGTTTGTCTGTTTATCACATCAATTGTTAAAAAAAGAGACCGCTTCTATTCTGCAGTCTCTTTATCTAACTCTTCATCCAAATTGTTAAAACTATTCTGCAGCTTCCTCTACTGCTTCTGCCTCAACTTCTTCAGTTGTTTCTTCTGTTTCTTCTTCCGCTTCTGCTTCTTCTGCAAATTCTGCTGCAGCTTTTGCTTCTGCACGCTCTTCGTTAATCTGCTTTGCACCTTCGTAAATATCTTCTGCATTTTCCTGAACAGTTGTAACTGTATTCATAACCGTTTCTTTTGCTCTTAAAACAGCTGCTGTGCAGTTAGTGTAAAGCTTCTTAGCATCATCACTTGCTAAAGCTTTAATACCTGCTGTTCCAAATAAAGTACCTGATGCAAATAAACCTACTTTTTTCCAGTTAATTTTAGTTAAACATTCAAACATATCTATGACCTCCTGACAATATAATATTCTTATGTAAAAGTGTAATTACTTTTCTTTTCACGCAATAATAAGCCAACCGAGGAAAAATTACAAGTAAAATATTCACAAATGAGATTTTTTCTCACTTATCCTCGCCTGGCATTATTTATTCTCAATAAGCACTGTGTTATTATCTTATTCAGGTTTTAAATCAGATAGCATCTAGACCATAATTTTATTCGCCATATCTTTTCCAATGGCAACTCTAGAATCCTTTACATTCACGATCATATTGCCATTAATCTCAGAAATAACTGTAATTGTTCCACCAACAACAAATCCTAATGTCTCTAAGAATTTCTTTGTCTCCTGTTTTCCACCAATCTTTTTAATTGTCACCGGTTCTCCCTGACTTGCCATCGTTAATGGTAACATAATAACCTCTTTCTTTTGTATGTTTGCTAAACCTTACTTTTATTTTATATACTCTTATCTAGTTAGTATGCTCTAATATTCATTAGAAGTCAATAATTTATTTGAGATTTTTTCTCAATAATCATTTTTTTATGCAAAAATATAGCAGTGATTCTTCATTTTATACATGAATCACTGCCATAGGGTTAGATTAATATTTCAATTTAATATTTCAGTACTTTCTTCAGTTGTTTTACTGCCTTTGCGCTTTTCTTACTTTTCAAATCCTGATAATCAAAGAAAGCAAATCCATCGCAGCCTTTCTTTCTTGCATACTGTACCTGTTTTTTAAGTATATTTGCATCGGACCGCCACTCTCTTCGTTCTGCAGAACCTGCTCCGATATTATGGCCTGCACGATAGACCGCAATACCTATATATACCTTTACTTTTTTACTTTTTGCTACATTCATCCATCGATTAGTTACTCTATCAAACTTCGCATACGGATGCTTGAATCCCCAGTAAATCTGTGGACAGATATAATCTACATAATCAGAAGAATTGAGCCACTTGTTGATGTCAACATAATATGAATATCTGCTTGTGAGATTATCAATATTTCCTGCCGGGCTGATTCCAAATGTCACACTTGGATCAATAGATTTTACTGCACTGTGAATCGACTTTACCAGCATATTTACCTGTTCTCTTCTAAAGCTTACGATATTTTCCTTTTCTTTTGCCATTGTAGAAGCTCTGTATTCTTTTGCATCAAAAGCAGAGTTTACATTGGATGAGCTGAAAGCCGGATAAAAATAATCATCCATATGTATTCCATCAACATCGTAATTCTCTACGATTTCTTTTACTCCGTTTACGATCAGGTTTCTTACCTGGGCTTTCGCTGGATTGTAATACAGACTTCCTTTATAAGCTAAAACATTACGGCGTGTCTTTTTCTTATTATGCCACTTTCTTGCCGGATTCTTTGTCGAAAGCTTCTTATAATTCGTGGAACCGGATGCCACACGATATGGATTGATCCATGCTTCAATCTTCATTCCGTTTGCATGTGCTACCTGTGTCATAATTTTTAATGGATCATATCCTGGATTCTTTCCCTGTTTACCGGAAATACACTTTGACCATGGAAAATATTTCGACTTATACATCGCATCCCCAAATGGGCGGACATGAACGATTATGCAGTTCATTCCAAGGCTTTTTCCCTTTTTTACTGCCTGTGTAAAATACTTTTTAAATGTTGTGGCATTTCTCTTTTTATACTTTGCTCTGTAAGCAGTATAATCATAGTAGGAAAACCAAAATGCCTTGTACTCATCTGTATTGGCTGTTGTCTGTTCTGTCTGAGCGTCAGAAGCTTCTGCAGCATTTACCGCCACACTGCCAAATGTATTGCCCAGCAGAAGGCAGGTCAGTAATACTGTCAGAACAATCTTACATTTCTTCATTAACATGTTTTTTCTTCATTCCTTTCCTTATATATGTCTCCCTAAGCCCTTATAGATGCAACATTAATTAACCACTACGTTTTTATCACAGATTTTAGAGTTTCAGAAGCCCATATATATTTTCATATTAACTAAAAAAATTCCAAAGATAGTTATAACACATATCTTTGTCGGAATAAAGGTTTTCATTTTTTATCGCACCAAACACAACTTTCAGAGCAAGCAGAAACCTTCCGACCAAATCCCCTTCACTTTACTAAAGACAGGAATCACCTTTCTGGTAACTGCTGTGTAATACAGTGGATATTTCCTCCACCATATACGATTTCTTTTGTATACACTCCCACTACTTTTCTTTCCGGGAACATTTCCTGAATTTGCTGTAATGCCAATTTGTCATTTTCATCTCCATATTGAGGAACGATAACTCCTCCATTTACAATAAGGAAGTTGGCATAAGATGCTATACATAATTCTCCTTCCGGACGTTCTTTCGCATCTCTTGTCCGGTCAATGTGAAAATCTTTGCCTATCGTGACCGGAACTGATGGACAACAAAGCTTATGTACTTTTAATTTCCTTCCCTTTGCATCGACTGCCTGGCATAGAAACGCATAAGCTGCCTTCGCTGTTTTATAAAAAGGGTGTGTTGTATCTTCTGTGTAAATACAGGCGACTTCCCCCGGTTTTATGAAACATGCGACATCATCAATATGCCCGTTCGTTTCTTCCGGGTCAATTCCATCCTTCACCCATAACACTTTTTCTCCACCAAGATATTGTTTTAATTTTTCTTCAATTTCTTCTTTTTTTAAATGAGGGTTTCTCCCCGGACTTAACAGACACATTTCTGTTGTCAATATTGTTCCTTCTCCATCTACATGAAAGGAACCGCCTTCTAATACAAAGTCTTCTGTTCTGTAAGAATCTGTTTCTGTCAATTCACAAACTTTTTCTGCTACTCTGTCATCCTTATCCCATGGGAAGTAAAGTCCATCATAAAGTCCGCCCCACGCATTAAATTTCCAGTCGCAGGCCCGTCGTTCTCCTTTGGCATTGACCAAAAATGTCGGTCCGCAGTCTCTGATCCATGCATCATTTGATGACATTTCAAGTACGGTAATTTTATCTGAAAGTGTCGCTCTACAGTTTTCATACTGTCTGTCTGACACAAACATTGTAATCGATTCAAATTCTGCAATTGCTTCCGCTACTGCTGCATAAGCTCCTTGTACCGGTTTTGCTCCATCTCTCCAGTTATCTGTTCTCTCCGGCCACAGCATAAAAATTCTCTCCTGTTTTTCAAATTCGCCGGGCATTCGGAAACCATCCTGTTTTGGAGTAGAATCTGTAATTCTTTTTGCCATATATTTCCTCCATTCTATTAGAAATGTACTCTGGGAATCTTTTTGTGCTTGATTTTGTGAGAAGATTTTTTGTCAGCCACAAAAGCAAGTGCAAGAAAGATTTCGAGAGTACATTAGGAATATTTATCTGCCATGTGTAGTTAATATATGATACATCTCCGGTCTTCTGTCACGAAAAACGCCCCATTCTCTTCTTCTCTGTGCAATCTCATCTAAATCAAAGGTATGCGTTAATACACCTTCTGTCTCTCTGTCTGCCTCTTCTACGATGGCTCCTGTTTCATCTGTAATAAAAGAAGAGCCATAAAACGTCATAGATGAATTTCCAAACGTATTTTTCTCTGTTTCTGTGCCAATCCGGTTCGAAGCATGTACTGGCATAATATTTGCTGCTGCATGTCCCTGCATACATCTTTGCCAATGTGGTTTTGAATCAATATTCAGTGTCGGTTCCGAACCTATCGCTGTCGGATAAAAAAGCATTTCAGCACCAAGGAGTGCCATCGCTCTTGCTGCCTCCGGGAACCACTGATCCCAGCAGATTCCTACACCGATTTTTCCATACGCAGTATTCCATACTTTAAAACCTGTATCTCCCGGTGTAAAATAAAATTTTTCTGCATAAGGCATCCCATCTGGAATATGCGTTTTTCGATACACGCCAAGAATTTCTCCGGTCGCATCAATAACCGCTATACTATTAAATGCTGTATTTCCATTCTTTTCATAAAAGCTGACTGGTATTACGATGCCAAGCTTTTTCGCAAGCATTTTAAAATGATTTATCGCTGTATTTTCTTCCACTGTCTTTGCCAGATTAAAATATGCAAAGTTATGACTCTGACAAAAATATGGTGTTTCAAAAAGCTCCTGTAATAAAACGATATTCGCACCTTTTTCGGCAGCACTTCTTACTAAATCTTCTGCTGTATTCAGTGTTTTTTCCTTGTCCCAGGAACAAGCCATCTGTGTAACTGCTGTCGTAACTTTTCTCATATGGATTCCTCTTTATTCTGCACAGGATTCATAAATCTTTACAATATCCTCTTTATTCAAATGATAGTATGATCTAGTGGAAATCCCACTTGTTCTTACGGCCTCTTCTGCCATTTCTTCAAATTTTTCTGCGTTGATTCCTACTTCCTTTAATGTAGAAGGAAGTCCAAGGCTCTTGAAAAATTCTGTTGTTTTTTCAATTGCTTTTTCAGCAATTTCTCTGGCATCTCCTTCTGTAATGTCCCAGACATTTCTTCCAAACATTGCAAATCTCTCTACTGTTGTATCACAAAGAACTGCTTTCATCCATGCAGGCGTTACGATGGCAAGCCCTTCCCCATGTGTAATATCATAGTAAGCAGAAAGTTCATGCTCTATCGGATGACAGGACCAGGCGCCGCCTTTTCCGACAGTAAGGATATGATTAAGACCTAAGGAGCTTGCCCACATAAGATTGGCTCTCGCTTCATAATTTTCCGGTTCTTTTAAAGCGATCGGTCCATAATGAATCACTGTCTTCATCAGACTTTCTGAAATACGGTCTGTCAGATACGCATCATCGGTTGGCTGGAAATACTGCTCCATAGCATGAGATAGAATGTCGGCAGTTCCTGCTGCGGTCTGTTTTGCCGGAAGTGTATATAAATAGGTAGGGTCACAGATTGAAATAGTTGGATACAAGATAGGACCGGCAATTTCGATTTTTTCGTTTGTCTCTTCATTTGTAATAACGGCTCCCGGATTCATTTCTGAACCGGTAGCTGCCATCGTAAGAACAACTGCGATAGGGAGTGCCTTTGTCATCTTACTCCGGTCAAGCATTAAATCCCACGCATCTCCCTCATAATATGCCGCACAGGCGATATGTTTTGAAGCATCGATCGAACTGCCTCCACCAACCGCAAGGATCACATCAATGTTCTTCTCTTTACAGATAGCTGCACCTTTTCTTACCGAATCAAGCTTGGGATTTGGCTCGATTCCTGATAATTCATATATTTCGAACTCTTTCAATAAGTCTAAAATCGTATCATAAAGTCCGGTTCTTTTAATGCTTCCACCACCGTAGACCATTAAAATTCTTTTTCCGTATTTTTTTAATTCTTCTGGAAGACAAGCAATCTGTCCTTTTCCAAAACGAATATCGGTTGGAACACAAAAATCAAAATTATTCATATATAAAGTTCCTTTCTATACTTAAAATTCAAAATCCTAAAATTTAAATTCTTAAACTTCAAAATCCTAAAATTCAAATTAAATACATATATGTTTTTACATAGGATTTTGATCAGATTTTTGCCTTAAATCGATTATAATGTAAGGCGGAAAGATCGATATCTGTCTTTCCTGTCAACATTAATTTGGCAAGCTGATCTCCTACTGCCGGTGCGATACCAAAGCCATGTCCGGTAAATCCACAGGCAAGCACTAAACCGGGAACTTCTTCCACTGTTCCAAGAACCGGTACACCATCCGCACTCTTATCGCTCCAGCCGGCCCATGTACGGACAATCTTCGCATCCGCAAGATCTGGGAAATACTTTATGATACCACGACAGATACAAGGTGCTGTGATGCTGCTCGTAATTGGTGTTCCATTGTCCTTGCGAAATGGCTCTAATCCGGAAGAACCACCAAATACGAAAGAGCCATGTTTCGTCTGATGTCCGTAGAAATCCGCTTCTGCCGTTCCAAGCATCTGATCAAACATATGTGGTTCTGCTTCTGTGACGAGTGCCTCGATTAATGAAGAAGTCATTGGAATATCAATTCCAACTGTTCCGGCAATCTGCCGGCTTGCAAGTCCTGCTGCCACAAAGACCTGATCGCCTTCATATACATTATTTGGTGTGACTACCTGACGAACATGCCCTTTTATTTTTTTGAGCGCAACTACCTTTTCTCCTGTAATGAAATGTGCGCCAAGCCGTCTTGCCATCTTATAAAAACCTAGTGTTGTTGTCAGTGGATTCGCATGTCCATCTGTCGGACACCAGCTTGCTACCGTAACTTCTTCTGAAAGATACGGATTGATTCTTCTCACTTCGTCTCCATCGATCATACGGACATCCAAACCGCAAGCTCTTGCCTTATTGGCAAGATTCGTTAAGATTTTTGCATGCTCTTCATTTTTTCCAAGCCGGAGATTACCGTCCTGATGATATTCACAATCTACTTCTAATTCTTCTGAAAGAGTTGGCCATAAATTTTTAATTCCATACATGACAAGCGGCAGTTCTCTTGGATCACGTCCAGACTGACGTACACCGCCTCCATTACGGCTAGAGCCTCCATTTCCGATGTGGTCGCTTCCTTCTAATACAATAACGGAGCTTCCTGCCTTTGAAAGATAATACGCTGTTGCACATCCAATGATTCCCCCACCAATAATAATGACATCTGCATGATTATTCTTCATCCTGACCAGCCTCCTTTTCTTCATTCGCAAAAATATGCATCTCGATCGGACGCATCGGAACTCTTGATGTTGCCGGTTCTAACTCTGCCGGAGATACTTTTAATTCTCTGGCCACAATAGATTTTACAAGTTTAGAACAAGTCTGTCCCTGACAAAGTCCCATGCCCGTTCTCAAATATCTTCTGATTTCTGTTAAAGTAAACATTCCGTCATGGACGGCTTTTCTGATTTCTCCTTTTGTAATTTCCTCGCATCGGCATATGATTCTGTCATCATCCGGTGCCGGAATAAATTCTCCTATATCTCTTGATCTGTCATTTACACTGTTCATCTATGTCACCGCACCTTTCTATGCCTTAAAAAATCTTGCTTTCATCACATATTCTTTCGGCACTTTGATTGTCAGAAGATTTGTATGATCAAATGCCTTCGCTGTTTTCACACCAATAACCTCTGCTTCACAGATTTCTTCTCCATTACGTCCCAGTCCATGACCCTTTGTTCCTTTTTCCGGAAGAGGAAGGAATTCATATGGCAGTGTAACGGAGGCAAAATCCTCATCAATATTTTCATCAATTAAGAAAATAGCCTGACCGGAACAGGAGGCCACACACATTCCACAGCTGATACATTCCTTCGTTTCATCTACTGCCGGAAGGGAAGTAATATTCTCTCCGATCTTAATACAATGCTTCGGGCAGGCATCCTGACATGGATTACATGGGATATTCTGCGAACACTCCATTACCGGATGAATTCCTATTTTATGGGTAATACCCGGATATTTTTCAATCTCATCATCTGATAAATAGCCTTTTTTCAAAAGATTCATGGAAATATCAATTCCCTCTTCTGTTTTTTCAAGAATCTTTCCTCTGTTCTTTGGAGCAAACATTCCCTGACGGAGATTTTCAAGTGCATCTGTATTTTTCTTTACTTCTGCATCTAGTTCTTCTTTTTCGATAAATCCAAGATAATAAGCCGCTGCCACGCCGGAAATTCTTCCTTCGATCATAGCAGAACTTGCTTCTTCGATTCCGGATACATCTCCCGCTACAAAAACTCCATCTACCGATGTCTCTCCAAGTTCATCAATAAGAGGAACCTGTCCACCTCTCTTTGGATTATCTTCCATCTTACAGCCTGCCATTTTTAAAAGCTGTGACATCGGAGAAAGACCAACGGCAAGGCAAATGGTATCTACATCAAAGTGTTTTTCTGTTCCCGGAATAAACTGGAACGTATGATCTACTTCTGCGATCGTTACTCCCGTTACATGATCTTCCCCTTCTGCCTTTTTAATCGTATGAGATAAATAAAATGGTACGCCGGTTCTCGCAACTTTTGCTGCATGGACACCGTATCCGCCAACCCTCGGCGCTGCATCTACTAATGCTACTACTTCACAGCCTGCCTGCAGAAGCTGAAAACTTACAACCAATCCTACATTTCCAGAGCCAAGCATCAACACTTTTTCTCCTGGTTTAATACCATGAAGATTCATCATTGTCTGCGCTGCACCGGCACCGATTACGCCCGGAAGTGTCCATCCGTCAAATGTAACCATGTTTTCTGCTGCGCCTGTCGCAACAATAATCGCATCCCCTTTGTAATGGTGAATTGCCTCACCAATCTTTACAACGATTTCTTTATCCATATAAAGTCCAATTACTGTTGCATTTAATACAACTTTTACACCAGCCGCATTTGCTTCTTCTAATAACTGTTTTCCTATATTAAAGCCTCTGATTTTTGCTTTATGTTCTTTTGAACCAAAAAATTTATGAATCTGTTTAAACAACTGTCCACCAGGTTTTTCATTTTCATCAAATACAACTACTTCAAGACCTCTTTTTGCTGCTTCAATTGCTGCAGATAAACCGGAAGGTCCTGCCCCTACAACAATCAGATCATACCGTTTCAGTTTCATAAGACTCGCTCCCTTTCCTGTTTCCCTCTGAATTATTCTTTCGTTTAGATTTCGCTTAAATTCCTTTTAGATTACTTTCGCTTACTTGCTCTTACTGTCTTTTCTTCCCACTATTTATTAATTTATTATTTAAGTTTTCTTGCCCTGTTCATTACTTTTATATGTCTTTTACTGTTCATCAAAAGGCTTTGCACTGACACCGTACTGTGTTTCTACTTTCATTCCCTCTGTCAGCGGTGTCACGCAGGTCCTTATATTAGGCTTTCCATCTACGACCATAACACAGTCTGTACACCTTCCAATCGCACAAAAGATACCTCTTGGTTTGTGCTGTTTCTTTGTATACCGATGTACCATCACGCCCGCAGCCTTTAATGCAGCTGCCACCGGCTCTCCCTCATATCCTTCTAAATTTTTTCCATTATATGTAAAAGTAACCTTTCTTCCCTTTTCTGTTTTTCCCAAAACTGGATGTTCTACAATTCTTGTACTCATAAAACTCTTCCTTTCGCTAATACAAATCCGGCTGATCCCATAAATGAAGATTTACTCCAAGTCCTAATTCTTTTGCTTTTTCATAACAAATCTTACCCCAGGCAACATCTTCTACTGGCATTCCGCCAACAGAATAAACAATAATCTGATCTTCTGTTTCCCTTCCCGGTCTGTCACCATGAATAATATCTCCCAGATCATAAATATCTTCTTTTTTAATTTTTCCATCATGAATCAAATCGGTAAACTTAGATCCAATAATATTATTCGCTCCAAATGACGGATAAGGGAATTCCTCTGCCCACGCCTCATAGAGCTGCATATTGTCTACAACAAGCTTACATTTCTCACTTAGGAAATCATCATCTATATCAAATGCACTGACTCCGACTAAAACCGCTCCCTTTTTAATCCATTCTCCTTTTACATAAGGATAGGTAGAAGGATCCGTTCCACCTGTATTTGCAAAAGAAATCACATCGGTATCTCTTACCAGTTCTTCTACTGTATCAACTACTTTAATCTCTTTAAACTGCGGATACTTTTCTTTCGCATACGCAATAAATTTATCAAGCGAAGCCTTTCCTCTTCCTTTTACTTTTAAAACTTCTAGATCCGGACATGTCGCAACAAATGCTGCAAGACTTGTCTTTCCCATAACACCCGGTCCACAGATACCACATACCTTTGCACCTTTATTTACCAGATACTTTGTTCCAACCCCCGGAATCGCTCCGGTACGAATCGCACTTAATAAATTTGCACTCATTAAACAAAGTGGAGCCCCTGTATCCTTGTCATTCAACATTACCATCAAGATAGAACGAGGAAGGCCAAGCATTTTGTTTGCCATATTGGAGCCGTACCATTTCATTCCCATCAGATCAAACGGGCCTCCGATATATGCTGGCATAGCCATAAATCTTCTATCATCTCCCTCATCTTTTGGCATATTAGGAAACGGTGATGTTTTTGGAAAAGAAACCTGACATCCATGAGAATTATGATTCTCACCACCCATCACGTAATCTCCTTTATTCAGACACTTCACAACTTCTTCCATCGCATCAATGCAGCCTGCCATGTCCTTCACGCCTGCTTTTATCATATCTTCCTCATTTAAAAATAGGAAATCAATCGCTGGATAACTCATATCTATTCCTCCCATCTCATCTGAACTTTTTCGTATTCTTCAAGAATGTCCCTCATTCTTGCCCGGGATGTGCATCATGCAACGCATAACCTGCTTCTACTGCACATCTGCCTGTAAAACATAAAAAAGCAACGGAACTGATGATCAATTGCTCCGTTGCTTTTGATATTGCTAATTTACTACTTTTAGAAAAACTTCACAAGTAGCTTTAACTACTATCTTTCTGGTAATTTTTAATTAGAGATACTCCAAAAGAAGTATTAAATATAGTATGGTTCATCCCAAAGATTTAACTTTGTTCCTATGCCTTTTTCTTCTGCTTTTTTATAACATTCATATCCCCAGGCCAGATCTTCGATCGGCATTCCTCCGATACTACACATAACAATTTCGTCATCGGACGTTCTGCCGTCTGAGATACCATTTACAATATCGCAAAGATTTAAAACATTTTTTCGTTCTGTTTTCTTCTCATTTACAAGATAAACAAAGTCAATTCCCATGATAGACCATTCCCGTTTGCGCCCAAGTTCGTCTACCGGACCTCTGGCAATAAAGTTCTTTAAATATTTTTCATACATACCATAGTTATCTGCTACCATTGTAGTCCCAAGATAGCTTTCATGGTCACGAACGAGAAAACTTCCCATAGAGAAGACAGCCGCACCTTTTTTAAACCAGTCCATTTTAAATTCTTCCATATCCTGCTTTGTAACAGACATTGCCTCACTCACTACATCACTGTCGCGGCAGGCTTCTTCTAAAGAATCACAGATAATGATATTTTTAATCTGAGGATAATTCTCTTCCGCAAACTTTTTCATATTTAATGCAGATTTTGAATGCACAGAACTTCCTCTGATTTTCAAAGTATCAATTTCCGGGAGAACCTCCATATAACATTGAAAAGCACATTTATTAATCACACCGGGACCAATCAAAGAAAGCACTTTTGAATCTTTTCTTGCCAGATAAGACGCTGCCATCGCAGGCATCGCTCCGGTACGCATCGCACTTAACAGATTGGCACTCATATACGCAAGCGGAGCACCGGTATCTACATCATTTAAGGTTACCATCAAAATAGAACGAGGCAGGCCTTTTTGCAGATTATGATTATTGGACCCATAAAATTTCTGTCCGGCAATATGGTATTTTCCTCCAAGGTAGGCAGGCATCGCATTAAATCTTCTGTCTGGTCCGTCATCTAACGGAAAGCCTTCTATATCTGATGTTGCCGGAAAGTTGATCTGGAGACCATGCTCATCCGCTTTCGGTCCTCCTAAAAGAAAATCTTTTTTGCCAAAGAGAGACATAGTCTCTCTCATGGCTTCTACGCATCCGGCTACATCCATTACTCCTGCCGCTATCATATCTTTTTCGTTCAGATACAGAAAATCTATACTCATACGCCTTACCTGCCCTTCTATTTGGTATTACATATTGGTATTACGTCTTAGTGTTATATCTTGATATCACATCGTCATTATACCGATTACGTTTCTTGTTACGTTTCGCTTCTTGTTTTGTTATTGCTTTATTATTGTTCTTTTACTGTTTCAGTTTTGTCCACATTTCATCATAGATTTTTAATGTATCTGCATCAAGATTCTTGACATATTCACCCTTCTTAATAACTTCTGCAGGCGGATTCTTTGCTTCGTTCTTTGAGTAATCTTCACCCATTGCCTCCACTGCTTTTGTATTTGGGGAAAGGTATGGGAACTCTTCTAATACCATCTGGGCATTTTCTGCATCTAACATAAAATCAATAAACTTCACTGCATTATCATAATTTTTAGCTCCTTTTGGAATTGCCCAGTTATCCATAAAGAGATAAGCTCCTTCTGTCGGATATACTACTTTGATATCCGGATTCTCTTCCATTGCCAGTGCAATTTCTGCACTCCATACATAACCAACCGTACAATCTCCGGAAATCAATGCGGACTTTGGACTATCTGAATCATATAATTTCACGTTATTTTTCAATGTTAATAACTTATCCTGAATTTTAGATAATACGGCAGGATCTGTTTCATTCATGCTATATCCCATACTTCTTGCAGTCATACCGATTACGGCACGATAATCATCCAATGCCACAATAGAATTTTTCAAAGAAGAATCAAATAAATCATCATAACTTGTAATATCTTTTTTCACTTTACTTGTATTCACTGCAATTCCTGCAACACCACCCTGATAAGGAACAGAATATTTATTACCAGGATCATAAGAAGGATTCAAATAGGACTCTCCAATATTCGAAAGATTTTTAAGCTCATCTGTCTTCAATTCCTCTAACATTCCCTGGGAAGCCATCTGCTCTACCATGTAATCACTAGGCTGCACAATATCATACGTTCCTTCTGACTCTGACTTTACTTTTGCAAGCATATCTTCATTTGAAGAATAAGTAGAAACATTTACCTTGATTCCGGTTTCTTTTTCAAACTTTTCGATTACAGAATCCGGCACATATTCTGTCCAGATAAAAATATTTAATTCTCCATTTTTCCCTTCGGAAGATTTCGAACCACATCCGGCAAGCATCGTCACTAACATCGCTGTAATTACTATAAGACTTAACATTTTTTTCTTCATAAGCTTTCCTCTTTTCTTTTTAGGATTTTAATTTACTACAGTTACTACGATATCCCATACTGCTTTACACTTTTTTGCGCTTCAATATGTCTGTCTGTGTCAATACTACAAGAATGATCGTACCAATTAAAATTAGAGTAGATAATGCATTGACATCCGGCGATACACCACTCTTGATACTCTCCATTACTTTTAATGGATACGTCTTTGTCTGCCCATTTACAAAATAGCTGATGATAACATCATCAATAGAAAGGGTAAATGCAAGTAACGCGCCACCGGCAATTCCCGGAGCCAATACAGGCAATGTAATTTCAAAAAATGTCCGGATCCGATTCGCTCCAAGATCAAGACTCGCCTCTTCAATCGAACTGTCATAGCCAGAAAGTCTCGCCCGGACATTGAAAATAACATATGGTATGGAAAATGTTACATGCGCCAGTATCAGCGTAAGCATTCCTCTTGGTACATTTGTTTTTGAAAATATTGTCAGCAACGAAATACCCATTACGATTTCCGGAATAACTACCGGAATATATAGCAGTCCATCAATCAGGCTTTTTCCTTTAAACTTATATTTGTACATTCCAATCGCTCCAAGTGTTCCGACAATCGTTGCAAGAATTGTACTTGTAAGTGCGATTATCATCGTATTTCCAAAGGAACTTAATAAAGCATCGTTATCAAATAATTTAATGTACCAGTCAAAGGTAAAACCTTTCCATGAAAGATACGGCTTTGTTGTTGTCGCATTCATAGAGTTGACTACGATAACGGAAATCGGAAGAAAAAGGAAAATATATACCGCTGCACAAAAGACAATACTTCCTGCTTTTCTCATTTTTGCTTTCTGTCTTTTCTTCATTCATCAACCCCCCAGACTTTCCATATCTCCGCCCATTTTCTGGTAAATCTTTACGAGCAGGAGCGTAATTAAAATTAATATAATCGAGAGCGCTGAACCAAGCGGCCAGTTATTTCCACTCTGGAACTGTCTCTCTATCAGGTTACCGATTACATCCGCATTTCCTCCACCGAGAATATCGGATACAAAGAAGAATCCAAGACATGGGATAAATACCATGATACATCCGGAAAAGATTCCACTTGAAGTAAGTGGCAGCACTACTTCAAAAAAAGTAGCCATTCGTTTTGCACCCAAATCTGCTGATGCTTCCAGAAGATTTCCGTCTAATTTTTCAATTGCCGTATAAAGCGGAAGAACCATAAACGGAAACAGACAATATACCATACCTAACACCGTTGTTCCCTGTTTAAAAAGAAAATCAACTGGTCCATCTGTAAAATGCATTGCCTGTAATGCGGTATTTAACCAGCCATTTGTTCCAAGAAATGTTCTCCATCCATAAATACGAATCAGAGAATTCGTCCAAAACGGAATAATAACAAGCATATACAAAAGCTTTTTCTTCTTACTCTTTGTTCTTGCAATAAGCCAGGAAAACGGATAAGCAATAAGCACACAAAGCAATGTCGTAAAAAATGCAATGACAAGAGACTGCACATATATTTTTATGTAATCTGCATTCATCAGCCTTGTATAATTTTCCAGAGTAAACTGAAAAGTCACATTATAATACTGATCAATCGAACAAAAGCTCATCACTCCAACATAAATTAACGGAATCGCAACCAATAGCACCATCCATAAACTAACCGGTCCAACCATGATCGCTGCAGGAAGACTATTGGCCCGCCATTCATGTTTTGATTTCTTTTTTGCCATAAAACATGCCTCCTAACCTAACGGGATACTATCTACCGCCTGGAAAATCAACTGATCCTGATTATGAATCAAAACGGCATCTTTTTCTTCCCAGTAAATGTAAACACTACTTCCCGGTTTCGGAAGTTCTTCTCCAGAAAGCCTCTCTATTTTTATTTCATTTCCATTTGGAAGAGAAACAATACATTTAATAACAGAACCAACATAAACATAATCTTTCACAACTGCCTTAACCGTAAATCCATCAATCGGTGTCTCTGAATATTTCATCTTTTCCGGTCGTACCGATACCGTAATATATTCATTTAACGCAAAGCCTTTTCCACATCCACAGATATTACCATTTTCAATCATAACGGATATATGTTCCCCATCTATACTGCGGATACATCCATCAAACGTATTAGTCTCTCCGATAAAGGTAGCAACAAATCTTGTTTTCGGATTCTCGTAAATTTCAGAAGGCGTACCAAGCTGATCAAGCACCCCATCATGCATGATCGCAATACGATCACTCATCGTAAGGGCCTCTTCCTGATCATGCGTAACATAAATAAATGTAATATTTAACTTCCTCTGCAATCTCTTCAACTCAAGCTGCATCTGCTTCCTTAACTTAAGATCAAGCGCTCCAAGCGGTTCATCCAAAAGAAGAACCCTCGGCCGGTTAATCAAAGCCCTTGCAATCGCGACCCTCTGCTTCTGACCACCTGACAACTGGCTTGGATATCTTTTTTCAAATCCTTCCAGCTGCACAAGAGCTAACATCTCTGTCACCCGCTTTTTAATCTCTGCTTTCGGCACCTTTTTCATCTTTAAACCATACGCAACATTATCATAAATCGTTTTATGAGGGAACAACGCATAACTCTGAAAAACTGTATTTACATTTCTTTCAAACGGCTCCTTATCACCAATCGCCTCTCCCTCCACTTTAATACTTCCGCTTGTCGGTTCCTCAAAACCCGCAATCATTCGAAGCGTTGTTGTCTTTCCACATCCAGAAGAGCCTAACAGTGTAAGGAATTCTCCCTCTTCCACCGTCAAATTTAAATCCTTCACTACATGATTTGTTCCATATATCTTATTAACACCTTCAATTTCTACGATAGCACCCACTGTACTCACCTCTTCTAAATTTTTCTAAATTTCAAACTATAAAGCCTTCAGACCTCTCTCACCTGTTCGAAGTCGTACCGCCTCTTCAATATTGCGGATAAAAATCTTACCATCACCAACATGATCGGTTGCACATTTTTCTCTAACCGCCATAATAATCGGTTCCACCGCCTTATCTTCCACAACAACTTCTATACGAATCTTCGGCAGCAGATTAATCGTCGTCTTAAATCCTTTAATCTCATTCACAGCGCCCTCACTATCTGCCACACCTTTCTGGGTTCCACATCCCATAACAGTTGATAACGTCATACCTCCACAATTCACATCATCTAAAATATGCTTAATATCTTCTAACTTCTCCGGTCGAATAATCATAACTAATTCCTTCATATGCTATATCCTCCTTTATTCATACCATAATAAAAAAATAATAAAAAAATAAATAAAAAAAGGAAGCTGTATCTATCACATACAGCTCCCTTGCTTTTGATACTTGTGACTATACTCCATTAAGATATTTAATACAAGTCACCCATTTAACCATTTTCTTACTACTTTTTAATTATTTTTTTAAATATGTGCTCACAAATAACGTAATAAATTTACTTTTATTCCTTTTCCCTTATCTTCTTAAACAATTGTACCCTGTTACGGATTCCCAGCTTCCGATAGATATTTAAAATATGCTTCTTTAACGTATTGATACTAATAGATAAATAATCACAGATAAAACTGTTATCCTTTCCTTCCATTAACAGATGCAAAATATTATGTTCCTGCTTTGTAAGCCCAAACTTCTCCGTTGCTGCCGACACCGTAAGCTTCTCCCCAAACTGCATACGACTTTGTTTCTGCTGCCATAATCTGTACGCCATATGATCCTTCAACGTATCCACCAAAAATACTTCATCATGACTAAAATCATTCTTCCCAATATTGCGGTACATCGTTACCACTCCAAGAAACTTCTTCTCTTTTGCCATGATCATCTGCAACGAATAATGCCAGTTATTCGGCTTATATACCTTCTGATAATACTCCGTTTTCACTCTCATATCATCAGAAATAATATCTGTCTCACGATATACGATACTCTTCCCACTGTACATAATCCCTCTGCTGTAATCAATACTATCATAAACCTCCGATAAATCCTCATCACAATGATATGTAACCGGAGCCTTAAGATGGTATTTCTCCCCGGAAGATGCCAGATAAAAATCTGCACTGTCAAAATCCACAAGCATCTTCATCTGCTCTAAAAACTTCCTTCTCATCTGATCGAAATCCGACGTTGTATAAATCTCATAAATAATAGAATTCAAAATCAGCCAATCATTTGTCTGTAAAGTATTCATACATCTCACCTCTCTATGTACTAATCCCTCATACCACTTCATCGTATATAAATCTCATATAAAAAGTAAAAATTACCCCTTCTGATTATATTTAAATTCCAAAAAAGAAAAAGAAGGCATACTTGTTGCAAACAAATATACCTTCTTTGATAACCCCTGTGATATTAATTACTTCTTTATACTACTTATTATACTTAAAATGGTTAGGAAATCAAGAGGAAGTAATTATTTTAATACAATCTTTTTTACTTTACTCCATGACGCATAATAAGATTTCTTACCAATCTTAATATAAGAACGCGCTCTGATATAATATGTTCCCTCACCATTCTGTCTTAATGTCAGACTAATCCTTCTGTTGTTCTTTGAAACGACTGTTTTTTTATTACGCTTAAATTTTTTATTTGTAGATGTAATAACCTGATAGCCTGTTGCCTTCACATCTTTTTTCACAGTAACCTTTATTGTTTTTCCAGACTTTCTAACTCGCTGCAATGTCTGTTTCTTTGGAACAGCATATACAGTTACGCGTTTCTTCGCTGCTTTATAAAAAGCTGTTGAGCCAGCATTAATTGTAATTGTTACTTTTCCCGGTTTCTTTATTGTCATTTTGCCGGTTCGTTTATTAATATATATCACCTTAGAATTGCTGGATTTAAAAGTCAGTTTTCCATTGGCAATGACTTGCTTCTTAAAATTATAATTTGAAGCATATGGCAATTTATATGAAGACTTCTTCAGGCGAATATTTTGCTTCTTTGGAAGCATTTTATATGTGGCCTGTACCCGTTTGATTCCTTCTTTTTCTCCTTTAATCTGAATCTTGGTTTTTACCGCTTTATAACCAGTGACTACTGGCAATGTATAGGTTATAGACTTTCCTACAGAAACTTTAACATATTTATAACCGATAATTCCTCCGCTTTGACTGCATAACTCAATAATTGCAATCTGCTGTTTTTCTTTCGATGAAACTGCATCCTTGTAAAAACGAAGAGAATCTAAAGGATATCCCTTTGTATCAAATAATGTCTGATTATCCCAGGAATCTCCACCCCATGCCGGCTGACCATTATAGTACATTTTCCAGTTAGGGAAGTATCCTACAGCTCCTTGGGATGCCCATCCTGTTCCATACTTATCTGCCATTTCTCTATTGTATTTCCAGTTTGTCCACCCTGGTTTTACAGGAATCCATGCACCTTCCCAGTAGAAAATACCGAGACCGTTATCATTGGTTAATACGGCATCGTACATGTCTGCCAGTACATCAACCTGACCCTGTGGTCCAATATTGTATTTTTTCACTTTAGTACTGGAAATCATATTTGGCGTACCATCTGCATCTTCTGTTGAATTCAACCACGATGTTTCTAATATTGTAAACATTTTACCACGGGATGCAACATACTCGCCTGCTTTTTTCAAACTACCAATCATGTTATCTCCTACCCAAAAGGCATAACTGGAAGCTCCCAGAACATCATAATCTACATTATCTCTTTCCCAAACATCCATAGCATTTTTATAGGTACCTGTATATAATGTATCTAAATGTAATGCAATTAATGCCTCAGGTGTACATTCCCTGACAGCCTTTGCTCCCGCATTTATATAACTATCAATTAATTCTATTTTTGATTTTTCTGCCCAAATACTGGAATTTTTACTTTGCATGACTCCCATCATTCCCTGAGAGATTTCATTTCCAATCTGTACCATACCAATATTCGCACCAACTGCCTTAAATTTTTCAATCGTTTCTTTTGTATAATTATATACATTTGCACGAAGCTGCTTTGGATTATTTGCGTCTTTCTGCCATGCTTTTGGAAGTTTCTGCACAGATGGTTCTGCCCAAAAATCAGAATAATGGAAACATAATAATAACTTCATATTATATTTTGCTGCTTCTCTGGCAATCTTTAAACCATTTTCCACATCACTGGCTCCACCACCGTAAGTCTCTCCCTTTTCATTATATGGATCATTCCAAATACGAATACGAATGTAATTTACTCCATTATCGCTCAAAACCTTTAACAGGGAAGCCTCATTTCCATTATTATCATAGTATTTTACTCCAGCGTTTTTCAATGCAATATAAGAAGAAATATCCATTCCACGGATAGTAGAATCTGTCATTTTACTTACTTTATTAATGGTAACTTTCTGCGATTTTAATCCAGTGTCATCCCCATATTTATAAGGATCACGGCTGGTATCTGTCTGATGTCCCTGCGCATAAGCAAAAATAGCAAGTGAAATCTGTGCATCTCCATCCTCATCAAATAAAGAATTCCAACTTCCAGCATATACTGCTTCATCATAAACTATTCCACCGGCATTCTGCTCATCAATCGTTGCTGATAATAAATTATAAATATTGTCTGCCTGTGTATATACATTCGCTGTATCTGCTTCATTTGTACGCGCATACTTTACATTAGAAATAATAAGCTGCTTATCTGAACAGCTTTCTACTGCCTTTTTTAAATTTTCAACGTAAGTATCGATATTATCATCTGGATAAAGATTTACTCCTATATAATCATAATCCGCTTTTGTCCATCTCAACTTTCCAGTAATAATCTCCTGAATAGCAGATGCCTCTTTTGGAGCAGCAAGACTAAACGCATTTTTAATGTTATTTTCTTTTAAATAAGCAGAAATTTCTCCCATAGCTACCCAGCCATTCCAGCCGCCTTCAGCCGTAATGCCAAGAAAGTTCCAATCCACTTCATTTCCAATTGTAATAATTGTTGGCGTTGCGCTTTCTTTTTTTAGCTTTTCTACAACTTCCGTTGTATACGCTTTTGCCTTTTCTGTTGCATTATCAGAAGTCCAGCCGACAGGAAGTTTCTGCGTACCAGCATAAGTCATCTCATCAGAATACAGTAAAACCAGATTGGTCTGTAAGCCCGCTGCCTTTGCCGCCTTTAATGTCTTTATCGCATTGTCCAATGACAGATATGCATTATCCCCAGTTGGATTCACTGCTACCTTCACTGAAATAGTATTGATTCCCTGACTTTTTACATAAGTAAAAAGGTTGTCTATAGGCTGACTCATATAGTTTTTATACTGTTTTCCCCATGTCAGACACTGCTGATAATAGGTAAAATCAACTCCCAATATTGTATCATTGTTGATTTCTGAAATTTCTTTATATTTTTTCAGTGCATCCCTGCTTGATTCTGGTGTTTCTACAGTGTTTGCAGCAGCCATACTGTATGCTGTTGCGGAATCAGACATAAAAACCACTCCAAAAAGCATACTACTTATCGTAAGCAACGCACATATTTTAATTAAAAATTTTTTCATTACACTTTTCCCTCTTCACTTAAATTTATCACAATATGAAATTTATTTTCTACAATCGTATACAGATTTATTAACTGTTATTTCCTATCCTTTATAATGTCTCTCATATGGCTCCCAGGTTTTATCACTGATTATATATCTTGGACGATGTTTTGATTCCAGATATATCTTCCCAATATATTCTCCAATAACTCCAAGCGAAAGTAATTGAATACCGCCAAGAAAACAAACGATACAAACAATAGATGCCCAGCCTGCAACCGTATTTCCCATAATAGCTGTTATAATAGCCCATATAATTCCCACAAATCCAATGAGACTCACTACACAGCCGATTCCTGTTATAATGGAAATCGGCCTGACGGACAAACTGGTTATTCCATCAAACGCAAGGGCAAGCATTTTACTCAATGGATAATGACTTTCTCCTGCAATTCTTTCATGACGTTCATAATAAACAGTAGCATTTTTGTATCCCACAAGCGGAATCATACCTCTTAAAAATATATTTACTTCATGAAAATCTGCAAATTCCTGTAATACCCTCGCACTGATTAATCTGTAATCTGCATGATTATATACCGTTTCTACGCCCATCTTATCAAGCAATTTATAAAAACTTTCGGCTGTAAATCTTTTGAAAAATGTATCTGTATCTCTCTTACTTCTGACACCATAAACGACTTCTGCGCCTGCCAGATATTCATCCACCATTCGTTCCATCGCCGTAATATCATCCTGTCCATCACAGTCAATAGAAATTGTAATATCACAAACATCTTTCGCTTCCATTAACCCTGCAAGTACAGCATTCTGATGACCTCTGTTTCTGCTCTGACTAATTCCAATATAATGTTCATCCTCCTGTGCCAACTTACAGATAATATCCCATGTTGAGTCCTTCGATCCATCATTTACAAATAAAATCCTGCTGTTTGCACTGATTTTCTCCTTTGAAATCATCGTCTGAATCTGTTCTAAAAACATAGGTGCTGTAATTGGAAGTACATCTTTTTCATTGTAACATGGGATTACTATCCACAATATTGGTTTAGAAAAATCCACTTTTCCCTCATTCGGTACATTATTCATATTTGTTCTCCTTTTACAATTGAATTATATCCCAGTTTCTTCTTTAACTGCCTTTAATGCTGCTTCGATTACCTTATCCATATCATAATAACGATATTCGCCCAAACGACCACCGAAAATCACATCTTTTTCTGCCGCTGCCAACGCACGGTATTTCTCTGCTATTTCCTCATTCTTCTCATTATTTACTGGATAATATGGTTCTTCACCTAACTTCCATTCACTTGGATATTCTCTGGAAATTACAGTTACTGGCTGTGTGCCATATTCAAAATGCTTATGTTCAATAATACGGGTATATGGAATTTCACGCTCTGTATAATTTACTACTGCGTTACCCTGATAGTTCTCCATATCCAGCTTTTCTGTTTCAAAGCGAACACTTCTATATTCTAATACGCCATATTTGTAACCAAAATATTGATCAAGCATTCCTGTATATACTGTCTTTGTAGCAATATCTGGCTTCTCTTTTCTGAACTCATAATAATCTGTATTCAGCAAAATATCTGAACCTTCCAACATTTTCTCTACAATAGCTGTATAGCCGCCCATAGGAATTCCCTGAAAGCGGTCATTAAAATAATTATTATCATAAATAAAACGAAGAGGAAGACGCTTAATAATAAATGCCGGAAGTTCCTTACAGTCTCTTCCCCACTGTTTTTCAGTATAGCCCTTTACCAGCTTTTCATATACAGAACGTCCAACCAGAGAAAGTGCCTGTTCTTCTAAGTTCTTAGGTTCTGTAATCCCTAACTCCTCAATCTCTGCCTGAATCTTTGCTTTGGCTTCAGCCGGAGTCACAATATTGAACATCTTACTGAATGTATTCATATTAAATGGCAGATTATACAGCTCGTCTTTATATCTGGCTACCGGAGAATTAATATAATTATTAAACTCTGCAAACTGATTTATATAATTCCATACTTCTTTATTTGACGTATGAAAAATATGTGCGCCATATTTATGTACATTAATCCCATCTATATTCTCACAATAAATGTTACCTGCAATATGTTCTCTCTTATCAATAACGAGACATTTCTTTCCTACCCTTGTCATCTCATGCGCAAAAACTGCTCCAAAAAGACCGCTTCCGACAATTAAATAATCGTATTTTTTCATTTTATTCTTCCTTACCCTTTTCCAAAAATTTATATATTCCACTCATCATTACTACTACTAACAATGGCAACATCTGAACTAGATATCTGGAATTACATTCCCATATACATAAAAATACTGCCAACCCCCAAATTGAAGTAACCACAACATTCTCCATCTGCTTTTCTTGAATACGAATATTCTTTAATAAATAATAAGCTGTCCAGAACAACATAAGCAAATGATAAGACTGAACATATATCAAATAAATATTATGATACTTTCCATTTAGGCAAAAAAATGATTGTAAAGGATTTTTATACGAAGGCAGACGAGATATATAATCATCACTTCCCATACTTCCTAACCCCCATGTACCAAATATCTTTTTAATAAAAATATGGTTAGCTGTTCCTGCAATTCCCATATTTTTAATTCGCTCTTCTATCTTATCAATATCTGCCTGTCTTCTTTCTTCATATGAATCAAAAGACATCGTGTAATTAACATCATCCTGATTATAACCACCCGCTCCATTTAATGTCATCATCATCCAATGTTCATAAGGAAACTGATACTGATCCTTTAATTCTGGAATAAATTTATATTCTCTCAACAAAACACTACTAAGCAAACCTATTGTAATTGCGGCCGTTAAACAAATTAATAATAAACTTTTAACAAATTGCTTTATGTCTCCCTGAATAAAAATATTAATAACAATTGCTATTAAAACAAATGCTATTGTCATTTTTAATTTAAATCCTATTGCTCCCAAGATTGTAGTTGCAATTAAATAAATCCATTTTTTCTTTGTATTTTCATTGTTAAACTTACCGTAAAAATATAACTGTCCGGCAATAAGTGGCAACGAAAAGGTATCCGTATATGCAAATGTCGCATATAAATATAGTGGAGAGGCAAATAATAACACAATTCCTGCTAAGGAAGCCTTTTTTACTCCCCACATTCTTTTCAACGTGATATAAATTGTTACTATCGAAAGCTGTACAAAAATACAACTCAATATAATAGAACAAGACTGCAAAGCCTCTATTGAAAAATTTGGTGCAATTGCAAGAATTATCTTAAAAAACTTTTCCAAAATAAACAGTAATAATAGATTATTAGGATACCTTGCATAATAAGCCTGGCTTTCAAAATCATTTGTTTTTGCAAGTTCTATCGCATCATTCAAAATTCTTCCATAATCCCATGTAGAATATACACTCGCACGTAAATTCCAAGCCATATATATCATAAATATAGCTGCTATTCCCCATAGTAACATCCATATTTTTCTGATTTCATTTTCATTTATATGTTCGTAGATTTTTCTTCCAAATAGAAATATTACTGCACTGATACCAAGCATAATTATAATGCTTACTCTGCTTAACATAAAAGTTCTATATACTGCTATAATAAAAATCCATAAAAAACTTATAAATGAAATTATCGAAAATATTTTTAAATACAAAGTACCTATTTTTTTCAACTATCTTTCTCTCCTTATTTTTTGTAAAGTGCCTTCCCTTTTCACAATTTTGTTGCTTACACTAATGAATATTTCTTCTTAAAAACACTCGCATTATTTTTAATATTATTTCTACCAAAAAAGACAATATTAAAGCAATAATGATTGTCATTCCCACACAAACAGGAAAACATTCTAATCTCTGCTGCATTATTGGAATTTTTTTAATTAATTCAGGATAAATAACATTATCTGGTATCCAAGATAATATATATGCCCCGAATGTTAAACCTGAAATATATGCTATTATTTTTGAAAGCCATTTTGGCGATTTATAATTAATAGAATTTATTAGTAAAAATATTAATATTGTCTCTACTGTATCCTGAGCACTTCCCCAATCACACCAAACTCCCCATACAAAATTATGTGCATAACTTTTTATTATATTAATCAGTCCAAATAATACAATCGAGCATAGTAATAGAAATGTCACCTTTAACGTTTTTATCTTTTTCAAATTAATATACGAACGAATATATGCTCCTATATAATAATATGTTACCGGATATAAATGGCTCCACCAGTTAGGAACTAATTGATTACCATTTTCGGAAAGAAGTATTCTAATACCCCCCAGATACATTAAAATCTAAAATATTAAAAATGCTAGGCGCTACTGTTAACACCATAAAAATTCCTACTAATATGCCATGCTCCTCTTTAGAGGAAATTGCCTTCCACAAACTATTTAAGAATGGAATTAATAAATAGAATCCAATATACATATTTACATACCATCAATATTGCATATATCCTAATATATTTAATACGCCCTGTCTAAAATCTATTATTTCTCCTAAATATATTTGTTTAAAAATTAATATTATTATCGTTGCAATTATGTATGTCAATAAAATTTTAGAAATTCCCGCAAAATATTTGATTAATTTTTCTTTCTCAATTTCAATTTTTTTACTGCTCATCAAATATCCCGTTAATAACATAAAAAGAGGCACACATATGCCAAAAAATGTTCTCATTAATGTCATTATATACATTCTTTCTCCTTTTACAGGAGTATCATAATATCCTGAATTCAGAAAAAAATGTATTGCTGGCACAGAAACAAAGGCAACTATTCTCGTTATATCTAACCCTATATCCCTATTTTTCCCCCTATTTACATTAGCCACACTTTTATTATTTTCCATTTTTCCTCCAATAATCCAACTAATCTTTCGCGTTCTACTCTCTCCAAGCTTGAAAACTAATCCAGTTCTCATATTTCATCATATGTCTATCCCATTTTACATCCTGAGATTTATATACCGTATTAATAATTTGTGTTTTTCTTTCCAATTTAGATTCTGAAAGTGGAATCAAACTATTTTGTACTTTAGGCAGTTCATTCCATTTGTAATATTTTCCAAAATAAAATAACCGATTCATTCCCTTATACGCATAGCGATAAACATCTGTTACCAACTGACTTGTCATCCGATGCTGTATGTGTCCGTATTCTCCCTTCGGATTATGCGTGGCAATCAAATCCCATTTTTTATAAGTTAAAAGTAACTCCAGATCCTGTACAATCTTAACTGTATATTTTGACCAGTCAGAACGCTTTCCACCTTCAAGATCAGGGTAAGAAAGCATCAGTCCCTGGCATCCATATTCCTTTAAGGCCGCATAAAATTCAGATCTTCGTACAGTATTATTTCCATTTGTAAGACATACTACAAAATATCCCTTGTCCAGGAGATGACCACCTCCCCACAAACTCTCATCATCAGGATGAGCCACAATCATTAACTTATTGCAATTCTGTAACTGATATTTATCTAATGTCTGCTTTTCTAATTGTCCTATAATGATATTACTCTTGATTATATCAGATGTAACTTTTGTTTCTGTTGGCAGTTCTTTTTTATTTCCCTCTCCATCAAAATAAAACCATTTTTTCTTTATTTTTTGACTACCCTTTAAGACTTTTCCTTTTTTTCCAATGTAATATATCTTTTTACCCTGTCTGAATTCTCCTTCTTTTATTACTAACCTTCCTGTTTTTCGGAAAATATAGTTATTCTTTTTAATTTTATGTTTTCCGACATAGGCTGCTCCTGTCTTTTTATCAAAATAATAGCGATGCCCTTTATAATCTACCCAGCCACTCTTCCGAATGCCCTTTTTATCAAAATAGTAATATTTTCCTTTTATTTTCTTTACGCAATCCTTCACGTAAGAAGAATGCACTCTATATTTATAAAACTGTCCCTCTTTCTTCCATCCTTTTTGAGCTGCATGTGCAGATGATGGAAATATCAAAAATATTACACTACATAAGAACATCATTAAAAACAACTTTTTTATTTTAGTATTCATCTTTACCCTCTCTTTTATTAAATTTTTCCATTCTTTAGATTTTACCTCTATAACATTCTTCTGTCAATTCTTATATATCTCTTAGTTTATAACGCCAATTCTATTCTTAGCTTTCCATATTATATACTGCTTTATGCTTTCTTGTCACCATACCCAAACTATGCTATAGTCAAGGAAGACTCTACAACAATTTATTTAAAAGGAAGTATATTATGAAAAATGATTTAAAAATATCTGTAATCATACCTGCATACAACGCAGAAAAGTATCTTACAGAAACATTAGACAGCGTAGTTTCACAGACCATGTCTGATTCTGATTATGAGATTATTATCGTTAATGATGGTTCTTCCGATCACACAGCAGACATTTTACAGCAATACAAAAAATCACATTCAAATATAACTATTATCAACCAGGAGAATGGTGGACCTGCTTCTGCCCGTAATACCGGACTTTCTGCTGCAAAAGGTGAATATATTTACTTTTTTGATGCAGATGATCTTCTTATTAATAATGCTCTTGAAGCTATGTTTACAAAAGCAATGACGGAAAACGCCGATTTAGTTATCGGAACTTATGATGTATTAAATACCTACAAGCTTTCTGCCGTTCACACACTTGATAATCTGATTGTTCTTGATGATATTGATAAATATAATACTGATATTCTATGGACCTTTTCTTTATCAAACAAGTTATTCAAACGGGAATTAATTGAGAAATATACATTACGTTTTCCGGATATTTCTTATTCAGAGGATGGAGCTTTTCTTGTTCAGTTTTTGTATCGCTCTTCTAAGATTACCGGTCTTAATCAGGTAATCTTCCATTACAGAAGATATAATGAAGAAGACGCCCAATCCATTACAGCCTCCGTTTCTGAATCAAAAATCAGAGACTATATTACTGCTCATAAGATGATTCTTGACTGTGCAAAAGAAAGTTTTTTGCGAGACTTTCCTGCATATGCAACGATTGAGGACGCTATAGCAGATAATGAAGAAATCAGCAATTATTTAAACACCATCATTCACAAAGAACTGCTTATTTTATTAAATCGTTTTTATGCCAAGTTCTGGACTTTAGATGCTTCTACAGCTCAGTTCCTTCTTGCCCAGATTAACGACAAATTAGAATTATTAAATATGAAGGGCCTCTGTGAACTGAGAACTGCTCTTCCAGAACTACCATTAACTGCTTTAAGTGCTGACTCTGAAGAAGTATTAAAATGTGCCAGCCTGACAGCTGTTCTCTATGGTGATGACACCACAAAGGAGGACTTCCTATCCTGCCTGAAATCTTTAACAGAACAGAATATGGTCTTTATCAAGATTGTTGTTCCTTCTTTCATGAAGGCTTCTATTCAGGCTAAAAAGTTATTACAGAAAAATATTATCTTTGTAGACTGTGATTCAAAGAAAGCTTTATTCAATGAGGCGTTATCTACTGCGTCCACACCATATATCATTTTCTGCGATGAAAAGATTGTCTATTCCACAGGTGCTTTCCGCCGTGTAAACAAGCTATTCAGCAGATTATATATGGACTTTGTTACAGAAGCTATCTATCACAAAAATTATGGCAGTTTGCAGCCATTAATCTACAGTCATATTACCTCAGACTTTTTGGCTTCTAATCAATATGATACATTATGTCTTGGAATGGAAGCAACTTTAGCTAATAAGTTCTTCTCTGTTTCATTTTTAAGAAATCAGAATATCAATTTCAACCTTGATATTATAGACTTTCTGGACAAATGTTACCATACCGGATATTACCTTTATAATTTTGATGAACTTGTCATTTACAATAGCACAGAGGAATCTTTCCTGAAATATACAGAAGCAGAAACAACTCTTCCTCTGTTAAAAGAATATTTTAAAGCAAAATCTGTGACTTTAAATAGTCCTGAATTACTTTATAATCCTTTAGAATCCGGAGAAAAGTTTCGTCCAATTCCAGAAACAGAAGCGGAACAGCCATGGACAAACGAAGTGGAAAAGCTAAAAAAGAAAAAACTGCAAAATAAAGTTACCTTTGTTTCCGTTCGCTCCGATGGCGAACTTGAGGGAAATGCACTTGCTCTTTACCCTTATATCAAAGGTGAAAAAGAAATCTGTGCACACAAGTTACCACATGATAATGACGCTGCTCTTGCAATGTCCGAAGCAATTCTTACAAGCAAAGTAATTGTAACTGATGATTATGTCAAGTATCTAAGATACTTTCCTCTTCGTCCAGAACAACGTGTCATTCAGCTCTGGCATGCCTGCGGTGCATTTAAGAAGTTTGGTCAGCGTGGAACTAATATCCCTGTTCCTACAGATATTGCTACCCATGCACAGTATAATCTTGTATCTGTCAGTGGTGAACAAGTACGTTCCATTTATGCAGATGCCTTCGATGTTAATTATCAGAAAGTACAGGCTCTAGGTGTACCAAGAACAGATCATTATTTTAATAAAAAACTGATTTCGAAGAAAAAACGACAGATTTATTTAAAGCATCCAAAGTTGCTTTTTAAATCTGTACTCGTCTATGCCCCTACATTTAGGGACACCGACGGTAACCGAAATGAATTTCATCCGGAAATTGATTTTGACTTACTTTCAAAATCTCTGCTTCCAAATCAAGTTTTATTAATTTGCCCTCACCCGGTAATGGATGCTCCTATTTTGCCACACAAATATCATAATATATTGGAAGTAAGAGATTTTTCTACAAATGATTATATGTTGATTTCTGATATGCTGATTACAGACTATTCTTCTGTCATTTTTGAGTATGCTTTACTAGGCAAACCAATTGCATTCTTCTGCTATGACCTTTTAAGATATGACAGAGATTTTTATCTGATGTATCCAGATGATCTGCCAGGAGATGTATTTAAAACACAGGAAGAGCTTACAGAATATCTCAGAAATCCTGAAAAGCAAGTTCTGACAGACAAATATACTGCTTTTGTGAAAAAACATATGTCTGCCTGTGATGGGCATAGCTGCGAACGAATTGCAGCATTAATTAATTCTTATATGGAGGAGAACTAGTATGAGTAAAGCTAGCATTTCATTTCTCAGCACACGTGGCAGGGCAATGAATATCGATTTAAAATTAATACAGGACTATCTGGCATTGAACCTTTCTGACGTAACTTTTAAATACTATCTGAAAAACACCGCTACGAAAGTTCCTGCCGCCAACAAACAGTTAGAAAAGGCCCGTCTCTCCTTCTGTGAAAACAGCAGAACTATTATCTGTATGGATCCTTCTATTCCGGTGAAGCTTTCTCCTGCTTTACCGGAAGAACGGCGACTTTTAACTTTAGTCCCTTATGACTATCTTTTTAATGAATACTTAAAGTTTACAGAAGACTCTGAATTAGCACATAAGAAGACCTTCTTTCGCTGTACTCATGTACTCCCGGGTTCTCCTTTTTTCAGTAATTTTCTTAAAAACTTTTATGAATTTGAAAATGCTACTTTTCTAGACGATATGTGTCTCCCTCTTGCCTGGGATATCACATCCAAAGAAACAAAAGCAAATGTACGAAACAATTTAGAATACCTTTATCCAGAAGCAAAGGGGAAAAAGATACTGACTATCCTTACAGTAAACCAAACCGCTCCAGAGGAAATGACAGAACTCTTTTCCGATTTAGACTTAAAGAAATTTCTGGATGAAATCGGAGATGACTGGTTTTTACTTACCAACAATATCAATCTTCTTGAAATGTCTGGAAAACTTCCTTTTTCGTATGCAAAATGTTTTGGATATATGAAGGGTGTATTCGGTTTTGATAATCTGCTTTATTTCTCAGATATGTTAATCACAAACAGCAGTAAACATGCCTGTACCTTTGCCTCTGCAAAGAAGCCAGTGTATTATCTAAATTACGGGAAAAAGCATTTTGGAAGATATATGAAGCAGTTTTATCCAGATTTATATTTGGAAACAGCAGGTGAATTGGCAACACTCGACTATGGACAAACGGATTTATCTGAGGAAGAGGCACGATTTTGTCAGGAATTTGCTTGTGATACTGTGCAGAATCCACTATCGCTGATTTTTAGTTTATTTCATCATTAAAATTTCTATTTAATCTAATAATGCTAAAGATACCTGAAGCGATATCTTTAGCATTATTTATTTTTTATTCTTTTACTAAATGTTTAAGAATAATTTTATCCAATTTTCCTACAACGTAATCAAAAATAACTGCTAATCCTAATGTAATCAGAAATACTAATACAATAAATGCATATGGCGAATTTTGTGCAAATCCTGTTTTTGTCAATATGATCATCGGAATTCTCTGTAAAATATAAATACTAAATACTCTATTTCCTATCCATTCCAATACTGTACTTTTTATAGAAATCTTCATGGTAATCATTACAACAGCTGCGGTAAATAAACATGCCCAAACAGAATATGCTTCAATTCCATAAACTCTGTTTTTAAAACTAATCCAGTATACAATAGCCATAATAGAGCCAAGAATAATATAAGTGTAATCATTCTTCATAACGATACGTTCTATCTGTTTTTGAAATAATGCAAACCAGCCTCCTAACGCAAATAAAATAACTGTATTATAACACCATGTTGGTTGGCCAACTTTTATCTCCCAATACACAAATGCTATGGATAATATCGTAAAAATCACCATTCCAATGTATAAAGAGATTTCTTTGTCAAACCATTTCACAAAATAGAAAGAAACAAACAACAAGATATACAATACAAAGATAGCAAACATATACCAGTTAGAATTTCCAATCCCCACCCAACCTGTAAAAGCGAGCAAAATTGTTTTCCAGTCAAAATGTATCTTTAAGCAGATATTCATTATTTCAAATAATATAACAGCTATATCAAAATTCAACACCACGATCAGAAAACGCTTTATCGGCAATGTCTTTATATAGCCAAATCTTTTTTTCATTATCGACTTTATCATTCCAAATCCTGAATAGAATAAAAACATGGATACAACCATTTGCCCCAAATGTGACTGAAATGATTTATATGGTATATCTAATGCGCCCTCAACATTTAAATATGAATTTCCATGTCCCAGCAAAACTAATATCACAAAAATTCCTTTAATTACATTTGTCTGGCTAATACTGCTATATTCTGTGTTAAAAGTATTCGGCTTCGCTATTTCCGCATTAGCTATAATAACCATGAGCAATATAAGTATAAATAGAATCATTTACTTTCCCTCTTTTTTATCTTATTAAATATTAGAACAACAACCACTAAAATCAACGTAATGCCAGAAATGAAGGCTCCTAATATCAGTCCCGGTGTTCGGTAATGCAACGTAATTTTATGCTCGCCCTGCTCTCCTAAATATATTCCGGACCACATTGTATTCGCTGTAACAATATCTGTTTTCTTTCCATCAACCTTTGCACTCCAGCCTTCACTATATGGTAAAGATAATACAAGCAATTCATTACCTTCTGTGTTTATAGTTCCCTCAATATAATTAGAAGCAAACTTCACATTTGTCATTGGATTCTGTTTTAACTGTGTTGCCTGATTTTCCATTGTCGGCATATCTTCTGTCAATATAGAAAGACCTGAATATGTATACTCACCAGGCTCGCTTAATTTAAGAGAAATTGTCTGCGTTCCTTCATAGAAATTACCTAAACACAAAAGAAAACTATCCTGATTCCAAAAATATTTATACTGTTTCTGATACATAGTTATGGAATCTATTTTTTTTCCTAACTGACCAGTAATCACAACATTACTTGGCTTATTCCAGCTTTTATATTGATTATCTAAAATTCTCTTTTTATAAGTAGTCATTTTCTTTGGATAATAATACTGGGGAGTTGTGAATGGACTGTATGCCTTAAATTTTATATCTTTTCCCTGAATAAAAACTTCTTTTCCTTTAGGAATTTCAACTTCCATTTCTATTGTTGCATCTCTCTGTTCTACTATAATCTTATTTTTCTTAACTTTAGCCCCTTTAACATTTTTAATCTTATAAGAGAGGGAACTATCCGTAAATTGTGGTTCTATTTCATTTAACTTTCCAATATCTTCTTTATTTAATACTGCTCCCTGCAACATCGCCTGCTCTTTTTGTAATGTTGTATAAGTCTCATATTTTTCGCTAGAAACATAATTATTTAATGTATACCCAAACGGCAAACTATTCTTATTTTTATAAATATATCTGACCTGTCCCTGTTTATTTTTTTGTTTCTTATAAAGTTTAAAACCATATGGCACATTTTCTTTTGTGTTTGTAACAGCATACTTTACACCACATATATTATCCAGATATGATCTTCCCTTGTTTCCATGCGATAAATTAGGAACCGTCATAGCTGAATTATTTAACTCTTTATTAAATTCCGTTATTTTTCCATCGTATAAGCTATAATAAAACGCTACAGAAGGGTATCCAAAAAGTAATCCCTCATTCAACGTATCTCCATCTGTCACGTCCACTCTATAAAAACCAGAATCTTTAATTTTTGCCACTGCACCCGCAGTCTTATTGTCTTTCAGATTTGAGATTTGTCCTACATCTAATTTACTTGACATAATACTTGTGTCTAAAGGATTAAATAATGAAAATCCATAAAAAGCAACACATCCACATATCATTGCCATAAAACATGTTTGTCTTTTTTCTTTCAAATCTTTCATTTCATTAAGCACTAAAATAATTGACAAAAATACAAATGTCCAAATGACTCCTGTCATTACAGCACTTATTTTTAAGCGTCGTACTATCAGACAGATTACTAAATATACAATTGCTCCTGCACATAATACAACTTTATTCTTCCTATCTAAATGCAATAATTCTTCAAATAAAATTACAATTGTTACCGCAGATAAGAAAACTAATCCAAAAATCCAACGATTGTTAATATATGCAAATCCATTAAGAGCATATCCAAAAAATGGAATCAATAAAAATATCCCACTGAAAACATATGCGATTCTAAGAATTTTCTTAATCCTCTTCTTTTTGCAACTCTTCTGAAACAAAAGCAATAATGCTAAAAAAACAACTGGACAAAATCCCAGCAGATTATAGTTTGCAGCAATCTTAGGTGAAAATAAACTAGACAGTAATTCTATATATTCTTTAACTGTATAGTGTGTATAACTTTCCACTACCTGACCGGCTCCTCTTCCCTGATTTACAAACACTTTTAAATCAGGAATTAAGATAATAGAACTTAATAAAGCTCCCAGGACTATCGGTAAAACCATTCTGCCGATATACTGAAGCAAATCTTTTATTCTGTCTTTAAATTCAACATTTTGCTTCTTTAAGAAATAATAATTAACACAAAAATATCTGAGCAGACAATAAATTACTGCTATTATGCCAAGCATATAGCAAAAATAGAAATTGCTTATCATACATAATGCAATGACCCACATTAACATACTTCCACCCTGATTTCTAAATACTCGCTCTATAGCAATCAATAATAATGGCAGATAAATTAAAACATTTGGAAAGGCCGCATACATGACTGCCGAATACAGAGCAAATATTGAAAAACTATAAATTATTGCCCCCGCAATCACATATGGTTGTGTATATCCTATCTTTCTACAAAACATAATGAAGAAAAAGCCCGCCAGATATATTCTAAATATAATTAATAACTGGTATACAATTTCTAACTGATTTGTTTTAAAAAGAATGCCTATAAAGTTAATGGGATCTCCAATCACATAATAATTTAGAGCAGTTAATATATCTCCTCCCATGCCTATTGAAAAATCCCACATAGGAAGATGCAACTGCCCTGTAGAAATAAATGTCCGTATAACTTTATGAACATAGGTAACAAAATATTGGAAGGCCGCATAATACTGTTGTAAACTATCATGATACTCAATTAATGTTTTTCCGTAATATAAAAATTGAAGAAATATTACTGATGCCACACAAGCAAATACCACTGTATATAAACTATATATTTTATACTTTTGTTTTTTTGTTGTTTGCAAAATTCTACCCCTTTCTACTTAATATACTCCTCTTATAACCTTATTCTTATCTATTCTTGTCTAACTAAACCACAGTCTATATTATCATTAAACATTTTATTTCGCAATCAAAACAAATATTTTATCCTGTCTTCCTCTTATTTTCAAACCTGTTCAGCTCTACAAGTACAAAATGTATAATCTTGTCAAATTCCTTTTTCTAGTATATAATAAAATAATATGCCTACTATTAAGACAGTCTCACAATTCTTATTCTCATTTTATAATAAGCAAACACATTTATGATTATGATAAGGATGGAAAATATGAAAAAAATATCAGTTATTATTGCTGCATATAATGCAGAAGAATACCTGTCTGAAACAATGGACAGCATTTTTTTACAGACAATGGATAATTCCGAATATGAAGTTATCGTAATTAATGACGGTTCTTCTGACAGTACCTTGTCTATATTGAATTCTTATAAAAAAAATTACTCTAATTTAATTATTATTGATAAAGAAAATGGCGGTCCTTCTTCCGCAAGAAATACAGGACTAGATATTGCACAGGGAGAATACGTCTTCTTTTTTGATGCGGACGATCTTTTAGAACCTGATGCTTTATCTACCATGTATAATACAATTTTTGAAAAACACTCTGATTTATTAATTGGAAAATACGATATTTTTAACAGGAATACAACTATAGAAATCCATAATCTTGATGATTTAATTGAATTAGAAGAAATTGATAAGTATAACACCGATATTTTATGGACTTTCTCTCTGTCTAATAAACTTTTCAGAAGAAGTCTTATCGAAAAACATCATCTTCGTTTACCACCAATTTCTTACTCAGAAGATGGTGCTTTTTTTACTCAGTTTTTATATCGCTGCTCAAAAATTGTTGGATTAGATTATATTATCTTCCATTACCGCCGATATGATGATATGAACTCCATTACGGCTTCTATCTCACCAGCTAAAATCAAAGATTACATTACTGCACACCAGATGATTCTTCATTCTGCAGAAGAAAGCTTTTTAAGGGATTATCCTGAATATAGCTCGATTGAGGAAGCTCGGGAACAGAATCCAGATATTCATAACTACTTGAATACAATTATTCAAAAGCAGCTACAGATTATGCTGAACCAGTTTTATATTCAGTTCTGGTCCTTAGATTCAAACACTATTCAGTTACTTGTGGATGAAATAAATAACAAATTAAAGATTCTGGATATGAAAGTGATTTCTACCCTCAGCCTCTCTTTTCCAGAATTTTCTTTATATGATATTAAGTCATCTAAAGAGGACGTTCTTAAAAACGCATTTTTTACTGCAGTACTTTATGGTGATAGAACAAATAAAGACAACTTTATGAAGTCTTTAGATTCGCTGGTAAAACAGAATCTCATATTTATGAAAATAGTTGTACCTGTTTCTATGAAAGCTGATATCGAAAAAGAAGGATTGTTACAAGATAATCTTTTCTTTGAAGATAGTAATTCTAAAGAAGAATTATTTACTACTGCTTTGAATAATGCTAAAACACCATATATTACTTTTTGTGATGCTGAAATCACTTATGCCGTTGGTTCTTTCCGTCTGGCTTATCGGCAGCTTATTAAGCAGCAGTATGATTTCATCAGCGAGGGAATTTATCATAAAGAATATGATGATTCACAGCCATTGCTTTTCAGTAAAATCGCCTCTACATCTTTGAAAAATGGATTAAAATACAATTCTTCCCTTTTTATGGATGCCACATTAGCTAATAAGTTCTTCTGTGTTAATTTTGTAAGAAGTCTCCATTTAGATTTTAGCGAAGAGCTTCCAGAATTAATAAAATTATGTTATACGAAAGGCAATTACGCATACCGTTTAGATGGTTTGCTTCTTTACAATAATAAAAAAGAAACTTTTATTGATTACATTGCAACAGATAAAACTCTATCTTTTATTAAAGAATACTTAAAAGATAAACCAATCACATTAAATAGCCCTGAAATACTCTACTCTCCGGCAGAATCTGGTATGAAATTCCGTCTTCTCTCTGATGAAACCGAAGAAGAACAAGCATGGAATAAAAAGGCAGCTTCTTTCTCAAAGAAGCCACTGAAAAATCAGGTTTTATTTGTTTCTCCTCGTGCAGATGGGCATCTTGAGGGAAATGCGAAGGCTTTGTATCCCTTTATCAAAGGTAAAAAGACTATCTGTGCAAAACGTTTACCGCATGATCCTCAAACAGCTCTTGAGATGACTGAGGCAATCCTTACCAGTAAGGTAATCGTAACAGATGACTATGTAAAATATTTAAGATATTTCCCTTTACGCCCGGAACAGCGAGTTATTCAGCTATGGCATGCCTGCGGTGCATTTAAAAAGTTTGGGCAACGCGGAACAAATCTGTCTTTGCCTGAAGACAGAGCTACACATGCACAGTATAATCTTGTATGTGTAAGTGGAGAAAATTTACGCTCTATCTATGCGGATGCATTTGATGTAAATTATAATAAGGTAAAAGCATTAGGCTGCCCACGAACAGATGATTACTTCAACAAACATCTGATTAATAAAACAAAACGGAAAATATATTTCCGGCATCCTAGTTTAATTGGAAAATCTATTCTTGTTTATGCGCCTACTTTCCGAGATGTTGGATGTGATAGAAGTGAATTCCATCCTGAACTTGATTTTGATCGTCTTTCAAAAGATTTACTTCCTAATCAAGTACTTTTAATCTGCCCGCATCCGATAATGAAGAACAATATTCTTCCAAAAAAATACAAAAACATACATGTAATGAGAGATTTTTCAACAAATGACTATATGCTTATTTCAGATATGCTAATCACTGATTATTCTTCTGTTATATTTGAATATGCACTACTTCGCAAACCTATCGCATTCTTCTGTTATGATCTGCCAACCTATGACCGAGGATTTTATCTTAATTATCCAGAAGATCTGCCTGGAGATGTATATACAAATCAAGAAGAACTGACAGACTATTTAACACATCCTGAAAAACATGTTCTTACAAATAAGATGAATTCTTTTGTTGATAAATATATGTCTGCCTGTGATGGACATAGTTGTGAAAGAATTGCAAACCTGATTAATTCATACATGGAGGGAAAGTAAAATGAGTAAAAAAACCATTTCATTTGTAAGTACCCGTGGACGTGGACTAAACACTGATCTGCAGCTTGTGAAAGACAATCTCATGACTGCTCTTCCAGAAGTAGAATTTGAATACTATCTCAACAAAACAGCAACAAAGATTCCTCTAATCAATACTAAAATGGAAGATGCACGCCGAACTTTTTGTACTGAAGCCCAGAATATCATTTGTATGGATCCTTCTATTCCAATCAAGATACCTAGTGCTTCCGAAAGAGAGCTCCGTTTGCTTTTAGCAACACCTTTTGATTATCAATTTAATATTTTTATGAAATACCATGATAATCCTGACCAACCAAAGAAACAGACATTCATACGCTGTACACATGTAATGCCTGGCTCTCCATTTACAGCTAAACTTTTCCACTCTTTTTATGAATGGGAAGATAGCGTTACCTTTTTAGATGGTATTCCTCTGCCTATTTCCTGGGATATTCTTCAGGAAGAGAAAAGAACTATTATAAAAAAACAATTGGAATTTTATTTTCCGCAAGCAAAAGGTAAAAAAATACTATCCATACTTTTAGTCGGACAAAAACCCGAACCCGAAGATGGTTCAGAACCTGTGAACCTTTTTGATAATTTTAACTTAAAAAAAATCATGGATCATATAGACGATGACTGGTTTGTAATTACAAATAACGAGGATCTTGTAGAACTATCCTACCAGTTACCATACCAATATTCTTCCAAATTTGGTTATATTAAAAATAAAATTTCGCTTAATGATATGATGTATCTTTCCGATATGTTGATTACAAACAGCAGCAAACATGCCGGAAACTTTTCAATCACCAAAAAACCTATTTATTACTTAGAATATCTTCCAAAAATATTTGGTGATTTTATAAAGAAATTTTATCCATCTATGTATTTGAAAGACCTGAATCAATTACTGACACTTGACTTTAGTAACACTGAATTATCACCTGAACAGAAAAACTTCTGCCAAGAATTTTCTTATGACCCAACAGAAAATCCATCTGAAACAATTGAAAAGCTTTTCAAATACTAATTTATAGATTTCGTATAGACAAAAAAAAGAGCGAAATAGTTCTCTGATTAAAAAGATTCCAATAGTACCTTAAATTTGTGATATACTATATCATATTTTGTTGAAAGGAGAATTTCATTGAGCTCACCAAATGCTATTTTACATGAATTATTAAATCTGGCTGAAATTATGCTGACCAATGGCGCCGAAGTCAGTCGTGTGGAGGAAACGCTTAATCGAATGGGACATGCCTACGGTGCCAACCAGATGAACGTTTTTGCAATTACATCAAGTATTGTTGTTACAATGGTATTTCCTGAAGGAGAAGAATATACACAAACTCGCAGGATTACCACCCCTGTTGGCACAGATTTTTTTAAATTAGAACAGGCAAATGCGTTAAGCAGACGATGCTGTTCCGTTCCCCTTTCTTTAACAGATTTGAAAGATGAAATAAATAAAATTTCAAAAATAAAACCTGCACCTTATACTATTTATCTGGGAAGTATGCTTGGTGCCGGTGGGTTCTCTGTCTTTTTCGGTGGAACGATCTTAGATGGGGCTATTGCTGTTATCTTTGCTTTTCTCCTTTGTTTTTTACAAAGGCATTTAAATTCTATATGCAGCAATACCTTTATTCTTCAGTTTTTCTGTTCCCTTTTTATCGGTACCGGCATTTGCATCACTGCCTTCTTTTTCCCGGTAATTCATGTAGATAAAGTTATGATCGGAGATATTATGCTGTTGATTCCCGGTATTCTTATGACCAATTCTATCCGGGATATTTTAATCGGAGATACGATTTCCGGTATAATGCGACTCGTAGAATCTCTTCTATGGGCCGGCGCTCTTGCCTGTGGATTCATGTGTGCTATCTGGTTTGTAGGAGGTGTATTATGATACTTCAGTTCTTTGCGGCTTTTATCGGAGCTGCCGGATTCGGATTCCTGTTTCATTTGCAGTTTAAACACATTTTTCCTGCAGCTTTAGGTGGCGTACTGACCTGGGTTATTTATGTTATTGCTAATACCTGGGGGTTCGATGTTTTTATTTCCTCACTATTTGCCAGCGCCTTTGCTGCAATTTACTCCGAAGTCATTGCAAAAATAAGAAAAGCTCCCACCACACTTTTTCTTATCATCTCTGTTGTTGTTTTGATTCCCGGCGGCTCTCTCTACTACACGATGAGCTATGCTGTTCAAAGACAATGGCAATATGCCGCAATGTATGGTTCTAAAACCGTCCAATGTTCATTAGGACTTGCCATCGGAATGAGCCTCATATGGATATTCCACGATATGGCAAGAAGGGTTTACTCTTTAATTCATTAGGGGAAAACAGACGAAAAAAGAAATAATGCCATATCCCATCTGCTCTGTAGTCGCTGT
>JAFEHB010000296.1_pt1 | contig 43259 bp, 47 predicted proteins | sample 9267121 | NCBI WGS metagenome assembly JAFEHB01 (sample SAMN17103336, study PRJNA684904) | human gut metagenome | isolation source: diarrhea sample from child under the age of five | host: Homo sapiens | place: South Africa: Mafikeng, Mafikeng Provincial Hospital | collected 2019-09 | reverse complement strand
GCCTTGTCCATATAAAACAAAAACAAGATTTTGATGATCATCTACAAAGGCATCAACTCCATTCTTTATGTCTTGGCTTTCAAGGAATTCCATAACGTTTTGAAGATAGGATTCGTAAAATAGGGGGTAGTTTTGTTTTTTATGGTATTCATCTAAAAATGTCACCTCAAACTCACATGGATAATTGGGCATCAAAAATAATTGTTCATCCAGCTGTTTGATTTCTGCATCATGTAATTCTGTTTCTAATTCATCACAATCTAGTATTGATTCTTTATTTAATGCTTTCATCTTTTTCCTCTATTTCTTTTAATTTCTTTGCGATTGCGGCAATCACAGGAACGGTTACACTATTACCAGCTTGTTTATAGAGCTGACTATTACTAGAGACTTTTCTAGCAGCTTCAAAAGCCCAATCAGGAAAGCCCTGCAAGCGAAAACACTCTTTAGGAGTGATTCGTCGTATCCTCAGACGGTAAAATTGTCCATCTATTAAAACACCAGCTACATGATAAACTTGTTTATCTTCTCCTTCATAGCTAGCCACTACTACTCCCATTTGCCCACTAGTTGTTAACGTATTCGCTATACCTTTTCCAACTCTACCTCGACGATACTGAGAACTTGGTCTCTCCAAATTGATTGAATCTCCCATTTCTGCTTGAGCATATCCTTTTTTCGTTGCTTCCCGTACTTTTAGAAATTGGATTGGTTCTGGAATTAGTATTTTGGGGATTTTATCTCCTCCTTGCATCGTAGTCAGTGTTGGAGATAAGCCCTCACTTCCATAGACGCGACCAGTTTCCTTAAAGCTAGTTGGTAAATCTCCAACAACTACAATACCATGGCGATCCTGAGTATTTAAAGTAAACATCGGCTCTTGGTTTTCCTTAAATCGTCTCCCATTTTGTCTCTTGTCTAATCTATCTGGTGTCATACAGGGAATCGCAACCTTAAATCCTTCTCCTTTTCCACGAACTAAGGTTGGTGCTAGCCCCTCTGAATAATAGACTTTACCGCTCATTCCACTTTTTGATGGATTCAAATTTCCTAGTGCTATCAAAGTCTCAGAGTTAGTTGCTTGACCTTCTCGTCTGAAAGGAAATAAGAGTCTGGTACTTTTCTTTCGAGAATGTCCGATAATAAACACCCTTTCTCTGTTTTGGGGAACGCCAAAATCCTTACTGTTAAGCACCTGCCACTCAACATCAAACCCCAACTCATCAAGTGTGGTAAGGATTGTGGTGAACGTCCGTCCCTTATCGTGATTGAGTAGGCCTTTAACATTTTCAAGAAAAAGAAAACGTGGTTGGATTTGCTTGGCCGCCCGAGCAATTTCAAAGAACAAAGTTCCTCTAATATCTTCAAATCCCAATCGTCTTCCTGCGATTGAAAATGCTTGACAAGGGAATCCCCCACAGATGACATCGACTTTCCCTCTAAGTTTTTTAAATTCGTCATCTGAAACATCTCGTATGTCATGAAATTCTATTTCTCCTTCCGTTTGAAAAATGGATTTATAAGATTCTCTAGCAAATTTATCAATCTCACAAAATCCAATACACTCGTGTCCGACACTTTCCATTCCTAGTCGAAAACCCCCGATACCTGAAAATAAATCAATAAATCTCATTTCTTGATCACCTCTTTCTTATCGACTACCATTGTCAAAACTGTCACTCCACTTGAAATGATAATGAGCATAACTAATATCCACTCGATTGGCGACATTTTAACCACCTCCTTTTCTAACACGGTTATTCCAAACGGAATATAGGCCATTAAACACAAATTCAGCCAAAACTTCCGCTCGTCTAACAAAGCGAACATTGTCAAGAGCATACTGATAGATTCTCTCAAAATCAGTCATAGCAATTTCACTGGCTGTTTCAGAAAAACCTTCTCGTCTAAATTGATCTTGTACCAATCCCCAAATATAATCTCGATCATATTTTGTGACCTTTTCTACTTTTCTTTTCAATATAGGTTGAGTATTCCTATCCTCCTCATCCTCAATAAATAAAGAATCAGTCTCACTATATTTAGTCTCACTAACTTCAGTCTCACTAGGGGTTAAATGTGAGACGGGGGCCGTATCATTTTCATCCTGCCCTAGTCTTTTTTTAACACTAGGCCTGTTTGAATTAGCTACTGGGGTAGAAGACAATTCCCCTAAATAAATCTTATTAGCTAGTCTTCCTTTCTCACTTGAAGACTGTTGGACTTCATCAATTAAGTCATATTGTTTAAGAATTTTTTTGATGGACAGTAATTTGGACTTCGAACAACCTAACAGCCTCATCAGTTTAGAATTAGAAAATACTAAATAAACTGCTCCTTCTTCATCTATCCAACCACGACTGAGAGATAATTCTAAACGATCTTTTAAAATAGAATAAGCCACCTTTACTTCTAGTTTCATATCCATATATTTTTCATCCTCAAAAAGAATTTTGGGTAATTTATAATACCGTTCTGAAGTTTGGTATTGATTTGCGGTTATTCGTTTCATAGCGCTCCTCCAAGTTCTTTGAGTATTAAATCTCCACTTGATTCCAATCGAACCAAGCCACTTTTTTCTAATTCAGCCATAAGAGAGATGGCTTCAACAATGTCAATTCCCATTTCACGTACTAAAAATGAAATGACAATATAGCGTGATGATTGTAATTCTTTTGTCATTTTCCCTCCAGAAAATAAAAAAAGGAGAACAATATTCAACTGTTCTCCAAAATATTTTTATTAAAAAGAAAAACCCTGCCAAATTAATTTTTGGTAGGGTTTTTGGCAGGAAACTAAATTAATTTATCAGTTTCTAAAATATGTTCACGATTCTAAAAGGCTGATACTATAGTATTCCGAATTCTAATTGGTATATGCCTCTTATTTAAGAGTAACTGAAGCTCCAGCTTCTTCCAATTTAGCTTTGATTTCTTCAGCTTCTGCAGTTGCAACGCCTTCTTTGATGATACCAGGTGCACCATCAACAAGTTCTTTAGCTTCTTTAAGACCAAGACCAGTGATTTCACGTACAACTTTGATAACGCCAACTTTTTTGTCACCAGCAGCTGTCAATTCAACGTCAAATGAATCTTTAGCAGCACCAGCATCAGCAGCACCAGCAGCAGCTACAGCTACAGGAGCAGCTGCAGTTACACCAAATTCTTCTTCGATAGCTTTTACAAGGTCGTTCAATTCAAGGATTGAAGCTTCTTTAATTTCAGCAATAATGTTTTCAATGTTCAATGCCATTGTTATTTCCTCCAAATAAGTTTTTTAATTTTAAATATTTTTTCGTAGCTAGGCTACGCTGCGTAGCTTAGAATTAAGCTGCGTCTTCTTTGTTGTCTGCAACTGCTTTGACAGCAAGTGCAACGTTGCGCACTGGCGCTTGAAGTACAGAAAGGAGCATAGAAAGAAGTCCTTCGCGGTTTGGAAGAGTTGCAAGTGCAAGAATCTCTTCTTTTGATGCGACAGCGCCTTCGATTGCACCACCTTTGATTTCAAGTGCGTCAGCGTTTTTAGCAAAATCGTTCAAGATTTTAGCTGGTGCGATAACATCTTCGTTAGAAAATGCTACTGCAGATGGTCCAACAAAGACTGATGCAAGATCTTCAAGACCAGCTTTTTCAGCTGCACGACGCAAGATTGAGTTTTTAATAACTTTATACTCAACTTCGCTTCCACGAAGCTCACGACGAAGAACTGTATCTTGCTCAACTGTCAAACCACGAGCGTCAACAACGACGATTGATGCAGCAGCTTTCATTTTTTCAGCTACTACGTCAACTAGTTCCGCTTTTTTAGCAATAATTGCTTCACTCATTAGTGTGTTCACCTCCGTAATTATTTTGCTTGGGGAATTTTTCCAAAAGAAAAACGCGCCCAAACCTAGACACGAAAGTACAATACGCTTCTTTTTACATGATACGTTTTGTCCTCGGTAGGATCTTTATGAGTCTAGCTCCCCTACTGTCTTAGGCAGTTTTTTCAAACCATTGATAATCATATCATAGATAAAAAAAGATTGCAAGACTTTTGTGCAATCTTTTTAAAATATTTTTTCAATCAAACCTCTTATTTATCAAGATAAGGAGACAAGTCCTGCAGGGAGCGCTCAGCAATCTTCTCATAGCGCTCTTTCTTATCACGGATCCGAGGACCTTCAAGCTCTTTGATAATGCCAAAATTGACATTCATGGGTTGGAAATGCTTGCTGTCAGCATGGGTAACATAATGTGGCAGGCTACCGATAGCTGTTGTTTCTGGAAAGACAAGCGCTTCTTCTCCCTTGAAGAGTCGAGTGGCATTGATACCAGCAACCAAACCAGAAGCTGCTGACTCAACATAGCCTTCGACACCCGTCATTTGTCCTGCAAAGAAAAGATTGGGCTGTTTCTTAGAGCGGAAAGTCTGTTCCAGCAGATTTGGAGAGTCCATATAGGAGTTACGGTGCATGACACCATAGCGGACAAATTCTGCATTTTCAAGGCCAGGAATCATTTGAAAGACTCGCTTTTGCTCGCCCCACTTTAGATGAGTTTGGAAGCCGACTATGTTGTAAAGGCTACCTGCAGCATTATCCTGACGAAGCTGCACCACAGCGTATGGTGTCTTAAAATCTCCGTCACGAGGTCCTTGGTAGTCATCTGGATATTCTAAACCAACTGGCTTCATCGGTCCATAAAGCATGGTTTTAATGCCCCGCTTAGCCATAACTTCAATAGGCATGCAACCTTCAAAGTATTTTTCCTTCTCAAAGGAATTGAGCGGTGCTTCTTCGGCATTGACCAAAGCTTCATGGAAATCCATAAACTCTTGCTTGGTCATTGGCGCGTTGAGATAGGCTGCTTCGCCCTTATCATAACGAGATTTGAGATAGACCTTGGTCATATCAATGGTATTGACATCAATGATTGGCGCTGCTGCGTCGTAGAAATAAAAACCGTCGCCTCCATTGAGCGCGTGAATTTTTTCGGCCAGAGCATCACTAGTCAAGGGTCCTGTCGCAATGACTGTGATAGCATCCTCTGGAATTTCAGTGATTTCTTCGCGAATAACCTTAACCAATGGATGATTGGACACTAGCTCTGTTACCATCTGAGAAAAACCTTCTCTATCAACTGCTAGAGCACCACCTGCTGGCACCCGAGTCGCTTCTGCTGACTTTAAGATGACCGAGTCCAATCTTCGCATTTCTTCCTTGAGTAGACCAACTGCATTGGTCAGCGCATCCCCTCGCAGAGAGTTGGAGCAGACCAGTTCTGCAAAGTCTGTAGTCTTGTGTTGAGGCGTCAACTTAACACCCCGCATTTCATAGAGTTTGACTGGAATTCCACGCTTGGCAATCTGGTAAGCTGCTTCACTACCAGCCAGACCAGCACCGATAACATTGATATAAGATTGAGACACGACACTAATACCTCTTTGGGTGGAACCTAAGTCCATATCAAAACAATCCACTGAACTGTTTGACACCCACAAATCTTTCTAAATTAATACTTGGTCCATTATAACAAAAAGCCAGCAAAAAAGACAGACAGGAGGATTCCTGTCTATCCATCATTTTGTCATTTTTTCCAAATAAGCAATCTTAGCAAAATCCTTATGATTATTATTATCATTTCGGTAAGAATCTTGGGAAGAGGCACGGTAGATAGCTAAAAATTGTTCTGCAGTTGGCAGTAGAAACTTTACACCTTCTACTTCTTTTCTAGTCAGCTTCTCTAGCGGCACACCTGAAAATGCCTCCAAGGTTTCCATGGCTCCGAATTCAATAGATAAGCCTTCTTTTTGAAATTCATGCTCGTGCAGATCGACTAAGCGATAGCCCAAGCGCTCCATCATAGGCTCAATCTTGTCCATATCATAAATCCGCTCTTCATCTGGTGCTTCCCAGCCACGTTCATCACCATGAACATGAATATCAATATCCCGCGCCTGCCAGTCCTGACCAGTAACCTGCTCCAGCCCCAAGGAACCCATCAGCAGAGGAACAATTCCCATCTTATTCAGTTGAGACGCGATTTTTAGAAATTCTATAAATTTATTATCCATACTATTTTCTTTCAAAACTTTATTTTATACTAATCCAGGCGGCAAGCAAGGCTGACAAAATACTGACCAAGGATCCAATCAAGTAATACTCTGCAAATGCTGGACTTTCTGATATTTTGTTATAGCGGGCAATGGATTTAGCTGTAAACACTAAACCAATCGAAGCAAACTGTCCATAAAGAAGACAAGCTCCGATAACCAAACGCTCTAAGAAACCAATCATGGCTCCTGCTCCATCTATCGTATCCAACTCCTGACTCGTTTCAGGTTGAAATTTACCAAATAAAATTCTAAAAGCAATATTGGTTGGCTTTCCTACCAATAAGACAAACAAAACAGCTTTTAAGAAAATTAATGGAAGGAAACTTGGCAAAAACTCCGTATTCATATTAGAGAGTCCGTAGATAATAGCCAAATGAAGGAGTTGATCAAGCACAAAAATGATTGACACTTTTAACTTGAATATCCTTTGTAGGATTGGTTTGAAATAATCAATAAGAGCATGGCTTAAGAAAACAATGAAAGTCTTCCACCACAAACTTGGTATTATAATAGTTAAAACAAATAAAGGTAGCCCTACAAGTAAAATATGAAATGCAAGGACTCGAATGTTTTTGTCCTTTTTGTCAGCCATTTTTTGACTTTGAAAGTAATAATCTGATAACAAATGACAAATCAACAAAAGTACGAAAAGGTGATATGAATCCATACTAGAAAATCCGTTCATTCTGACCTCCTTCTGTAACATCAATAACTTGGATAGCTGCAAGTGCAGCTGCTCTACTTCGAAGATAGACTCTGATGCTACTACTTTTTAGGCGTTTGGAAAGGGCACTGGGATTTAATGAAAGAGCCTGAGCCAGCTCTTGCTGACTAAAATCCTCACTATAGATGGATAGTTTGAGTAAGCCCCTTAAAAGTTCTTCCTGACTTTCTCGCCAGTCTGATTTGATTGCCTCTCCTGCAGCTAATAAAGCATTTATTTGAAAATCTTCTTCTTTTTTTCCACTAGAAAAATACAACTGAGTATTTCCATAATCATTCTTTTGATGAACGAGATTAATAGCAGCTCGTGCATTCCAATAGGCAGGTCCATCAGCACCGATACTCTGTAAAGGGTCAATGTCAGTCACTATTTTCCCCAAACCAATCCCAAAGCGTAGCTGAGCAGGCTTCAACTCTTGACGTAGGGAGTCAATAATTTGAAAAATTGGTGCATCTAAAGTAAACAGAGCCTGAAATTCATCTCCAAGAGTCAAAGTTAATCGCGAAGCTAAATAAGTTTCAAAGCGATTGTTCATATGAAAGAGAACTGCTTCCAACTTCTTTTGTAAGTCTGATCTCTCTTTAAATAGTTTTGAGTCAATGACGTCTGCAATTAAGGCTATATACACTCTTCCACCTCCTTATGTCTATTATAACAGACAAAACAAAAAATGTCCATTTTAACAGACATTTCTTGTTTTTGCCGTTAAAATGGACTAAAATGATTGGTAAAAAGACTTATTTGACCTTTTCTTCTTCATAATCGCCATTGCTACAGACTACTTGCTTGCCGCCACCGCGTACTTTCTTTTCAATCAGATAATGGTCACATTTTGGACAGTTTCGTCCGACTGGCTTATCCCAAGATGTAAAGTCACAGTCTGGATAACGATCACAGCCGTAGAAAATACGATTCCGCTTAGTCTTACGCTCGATAACTTGACCTTTCTGGCACTGTGGACAGGTCACGCCGATTTCCTTGACAATAGCCTGAGTATGACGACAATCCGGGAAATTACTGCAGGCATAAAATTTCCCAAATCTACCCAACTTGATGACCATCGGACTGCCACAAACCTCGCAGTCGAAACCAGCTGGCTCATCCTTGATTTGGATTTTTTCCATTTCAGACTCAGCTTTGGCTACTTCCTTTTCGAAAGGTCGGTAAAACTCATCAATAACCTTCTGCCATTGCTCTTTTCCGACTTCTACATCGTCCAATTTTGCTTCCATCTCAGCGGTAAATTTCACATTTACGATACCTGGGAAAAATTCAACAATCAGCGAATTAACGATTTCACCAAGTTCTGTTGGTTCAAAACGCTTAGAAACCAGTTTAACATAATAGCGTTTCTGAATAGTCTCAATGGTCGGTGCATAAGTAGACGGACGGCCAACTCCATTTTCTTCGAGAGTCTTAATAAGAGTGGCTTCAGAATAGCGAGCAGGTGGCTGAGTAAAGTGCTGTTCTGGATTGCTATTGACACGTTTGACGCTATCACCCTTTTCCATATCTGGAAGCATTTTATTTTTATCAGAGTCATTATAGATAGCTAGATAACCATCAAACTTGACCTGACTTCCATTAGCCGTAAATTGAACACCATTTTGTTCAATTTTAACATTCATAGTATCAAAGACTGCAGCTGTCATTTGACTGGCTACAAAGCGGTTCCAGATCAATGTATAGAGCTTCAGCTGATCTTTATCCAGATACTTCGCAATACTTTCTGGTGTATTAAAGACACTCGAAGGTCGGATAGCTTCGTGGGCATCTTGGGCTCCGGAAGCATTTTTAATCTTACTGCCGTGTTTTGAATACTTAGCTCCAAAACGATCAGTAATGTAATTAGCAGCTTCATTTTGAGCAACTGGACTAATACGAGTTGAATCCGTACGCATATAAGTAATAAGACCTTGAACTCCAGAACCGATATTGATACCTTCATAGAGTTGCTGAGCCACCATCATAGTCTTACGAGTCCGGAAATTGATCTTATTAGCAGCATCCTGTTGCATAGAAGAAGTCGTATACGGCAAGGGAGCATTACGGCGACGTTCTTTTCTTTCGACACTTTCTACCTTAAAGTCATCTCCCTTAAGATGGGAAAGAACTTCTTTCACTTCATCGTTATTGGTCAGTTTCATTTTTCGGCCATTTATGCCATAAAAACTAGCTTGAAATTGTCGACTTCCTTTTTTAAAGGTAGAGTCAATGGTCCAATACTCTTCAGGCTTGAAAGCATTGATTTCATTTTCCCGGTCAATAATTAACTTGAGAGCAACAGACTGAACCCGACCAGCTGATAGACCTTTCTTGACTTTCTTCCAAAGAATAGGAGAAATAGAATAACCAACTAAACGGTCTAAAACACGACGAGCTTGTTGCGCATCGACCAAATCCATATTAATCTGACGAGGCTCTTTGAAAGCATTCTTGACTGCATCTTTAGTAATTTCGTTAAAAACCACACGATTCTTTTCTTTTTCATCCAAGTTAAGAATGTGTGCCAAATGCCATGAAATAGCCTCTCCTTCTCGGTCCGGGTCACTTGCCAGAAAGACTTGTTTAGCTTTTTTTGCTTCTTTCCTTAAATCATTGATGAGCGGTCCCTTGCCTCGGATATTGATATATTGTGGTTCATAATTATTTTCAAAATCAATAGACATTGTTGACTTTTTCAAATCACGAATATGCCCAACACTGGCTAAAACTTTATAGTTCCTTCCCAGGTATTTTTCTATTGTTTTTGCCTTGGCAGGCGACTCCACGATAACCAGATTTTTCTTGGTTGTGGACTTTTTACTTGTTTTTGTTACCAATTTATACACCTTCTATCAGAATAAATCTCATAGAGTGTAAACTATTTTTTTAGGCTTGTCAACTGTTAAATTCTCCTATAGGAAAACTTGTTTTAAAAATCAAACTCAGATAGAACATCAGAGCCTGACATAATGCACTTAGCGCCTTCTTGAATCAGATGATGACAACCATCAAACTTTCCATCAAGAATAGATCCAGGAATAGCAAATACATCTCTTCCTTCTTCCATTGCTCGCTCACAAGTAATCAAGCTGCCAGATCTCATCTTAGCTTCAGCAACAATGACGCCCCTGCACAAACCTGCAATAATTCGATTACGCTCAGGAAAATGAAACTTCAAGGGCTGTTCACCTGGACCGTATTCTGATAAAACCAGGTGATTTTTGCCAATATAAGACTGAAGTTTTTTATTGGCTTTAGGATAAAAAACATCTAATCCAGTCTCAATAACAGCTATAGTTCGACCGCCATTCTGTAATGCTGCCATATGAGCAGATGTGTCAATCCCACGCGCTAATCCACTCACAATGATTAATTCATTATTCAATTCTTTAATAATTTTCTGAACGGACTGATTTCCAAGCTTACTACTATCACGACTTCCTACTACTGCTACTTTTGGCAATTCAAGTAGATCAATATTTCCCTGATAAAACAAAAGAGCAGGTGGGTTGTATATCTCACTCAAATCCCAAGGATAAATTTCATCCAAGATAGAAAAAGAGGGAAATTCCTCAAAGGATTTCTTTAAGACATCGTCGTCAATTTGCTTATAGCGTTCCATAAACAGGGCAGGATTACGGCACTCTGAAACCACCGCTATATCACGCAAAGAAAGCTCCTTTTCCTTGTTTTCAGCATATCTCAAGACATTGAGAACTTGTCCATTAGTCAGTCCAGCATGTTTCATTTTATAAATATCATAGTTTTTCATTTTTTCACCTCACTATTATATTCGCAAAAAACAACAAAAAAAGACTGTTTTACAGTCTATTTTTATATCCTGACTAATTTCTCTAAAAAGCATCTGTTCTCATTCAAAGTAAATAGTCGAAAGTTAATCAGCCCAAGCCCAAGCCTTTATCTGTCATAGTATTAGGAATTTCTTTGATAATTCGAGCTGGATTACCAGCTAAAACAACATTGTCTCCAAAAGATTTTGTTACAACAGATCCTGCCCCAACAACAACATTATCTCCCAAGGATACACCTGGCAAAATAGTCACGCCACCACCAGCCCAGAAATTATCACCAATGGTAATAGGAGCTCCATACTCAATACCAGAATTTCTTTCTACAGGATCCAGTGGATGCAATGGCGTTAGCAATTGACAATTTGGACCAAGCAAAGCATTATCACCGATGCGAATCGGGCAAACGTCCAACATAGTCAGATTCCAGTTAGAATAAAAATTCTCCCCTAGATGAATATTGATTCCATAATCACAGACCAAATCGGGCTTCATAGCAAGATTCTCCCCTGTGCTGCCAAACCATTCTTTGATAATAGCCGTGCGCTTGACACTGTCTTGTTCTTGGTTAAAACGATATTGAAATTCCTTTGATCTAGCCGCTAACTGCCTTAATTCCTGATCTTGAGGACGGTAAGGTTCGCCAGCAATCATTTTTTCATATTCTGTCTTCATGATAATTTCCTTTTCATACGAGATAAGTGGATGATTAAATAGAGCTGTTCATCTTCTGATGTGGTGTAATTTCGAGTTTTTTCAAGATGGTCAACGATTTTTTGAGCTGTTTCAAAAGCACAAGGGTATTTAGACTTCATCAGTATAAACATCTCGTTGTCTTCTAAGTCTCTATATCCAGAGCCTGTCAAAACTCGCTCGCAAAAAAATTTCAGATGAGTCACAAAGCGTTGTACATAAATATCTTCCTTATCCAGAGAAATCTCTAAACTGTACTTGACAATGGTCATGATTTCTTCCATCAACATGGTCAAATCTCTTGCAGCTGCACCATTCTCTAATTCTGCATTCACAATTGTTAAGGCCATAAAACCGGCCTCATCATCTGGTAAGTCTTTACCAAAATATTGACTTAGAAGCTGATTTGCATATTTTCCAACTTCAAATTCCTCCGGAAAAAATCGCTTGATATCCCACATAAGAAAATTTTTCAAATAGATGTCATCCTTCTCTCGCAAAACGACTCCATGCATGTGGTCAGCCATTGCTATAAAAGCATGATGATTTAACTTCTTAGAAATCTTTTTATGGGCAAATGCAATAACTTCACCAGCCATTTCTATAATTTCAGGATCAATTTCGTTAATCAACTGCTTCCTGTCTGCTGATAGTATAAACTTTTTCTCAATCAGATCAAGCGGAATCTCTTGGCCAACTTTTCTACCAAAAGCCAACCCCCGTCCCATGAGCACAACTTCTTCTTTGTTATCTTCAGAAATAACGACATTATTGTTTAGAATTTTAATAATCTGCATTTCCAACCTCTTCATGACTAGTCAAGCATCGACTTAACAGGTTCAAATGTCTTCCGGTGAATTGGACTCACTCCATAGTGTTCTAAGCCTTCCAAGTGACTCTTCGTTCCATAGCCGGCATTCTGCGCAAAGTCATAACCAGGAAATTCTTTATCGTAGTCTGCCATCAGCCGATCTCGAGTGACCTTAGCAACGATACTAGCTGCTGCAATAGATAGTGAATTAGCATCGCCCTTGATGATGGACTCTTGCGGAATCTCAACATCTAATTTCATGGCATCAATCAGTAAATAATCTGGCTTGAGACTCAACTTAGACAAAGCCTCTTTCATAGCAAGCTTGGTCGCTTCGTAGATATTGACTTGGTCAATAATATCATTGTCAATCTGGCCAACACCTACTGCCAAGGCCTTATCCATAACTGCTTGATAGATTTCTTGATGTTTTTTCTTGGGAATCTTCTTACTGTCGTTGAGTCCCTTAATTTTACATTCTGGTGGTAAGATGACAGCTGCAGCGACAACTGGACCAGCTAGAGGACCTCGACCAACTTCATCAATTCCAGCAATAGCTTGGTAGCCAGATTGATAGAGATCTTTTTCATACCGTAGCATCTGATTCAAACGCAAATCTTCATCTAACTCTGCTTGAATAGCCTTTTTACGCTTTTCAACAGCCTTTTGAACTCCACTACGCTGATCCTTCGCCACCTCTTCTAAAAATGAATCAGACAACTCAGTCACCAACTCCAAGCGCTGCTGAATCTCCTTAATCGTTGCCATCTAATTCTCCAACAATATCCAAGCAATAACGGCCCAGCTTACCATCACGAACATCTTTAACAAAAAGACTATAAAAACGATCGTAGTCATCACGGAAACCAAGTTTTTGAGTCATATCCATAATCATGTCTGGCGCTTCCTGACATAGATCCAGTTGCTTGAAGCGTGCTGTCAGCTCATCAGGATAATGCTCCTTAAAATAATTAAGTCCAAAAATCGTCACTTCATCCATAGGTAGCAGATTATCCTTAATTGCACCAGTCAGAGCTAACTTAAGAGCAACCGTCTCGTCATCAAACTTAGGCCAGAGGATACCTGGTGTATCCAAGATTTCCAAATCTTTATTTGACTTGAGCCATTGCTGACCTTTTGTCACACCGGGTTTATTTCCTACAACAGCAATTTTCTTACCAGCCAAGCGATTCATGAGAGTTGATTTTCCAGCATTGGGAATGCCGATTATCATGGTACGCAGAGTTTCTATGCGAATTCCCCTCTCCTTCTGACGAGCTAATTTATCAGCCATCAGTTTCTTAGCGGCATCTGTCACCTTTTTAACGGCAGACTGTTCTTTAGAATTAAGAGCCAAAGTAGGAATTCCTTGACCTTCAAAATAAGTCTGCCACTCCTTGAGACGGACAGGATCAGCTAAATCCGCTTTATTTAAAACCAAAAGCTTGGGCTTTTCTCCTACAATTTTAGTTAGCATGGGATTTTGACTAGATAAAGGGAGACGGGCATCAACCAAGACAGTCACAAAATCAACAAACTTAATACTTTCTTGGACCTGTCTCCGAGCTTTGGACATATGCCCGGGAAACCATTGAATCGTTGCCATATTTTTTCCTTTCAGCGAATATCTTTCAGAATAATTTCATCTTTATCTATTTTAACATATTTCAAAATTTTAAGAGGCAAGATTAAAAATTCTCAGTGAAACAAAAAAGCCCCAATGGGCTTTATCATTTATCTAACTTGTTCAAAGTGAAGGTGCACTGCAATATGATCTCCATAACCACTACGCTCTAAGTCTCGTTGCAAGCGATAAGAAATATAATGCTCAGCAATGGTAATATAACCAGCACCTAACAAACGACTTTCTACCATAGACTGAATCATACTGATAGTTGCTCGTTCAACTTTAGCTTCTTGCAAATCCAAAACTACTTTTTTTGTAACTTGTGCTAAATTCTGACGAAGATCATCAGTCAAAACATATACTGTTTGAGCTGCTTTTAAAACAGCTTGATAGATTTTATCCGGATCAAAATCTACAACTTCACCACTGCGTTTAATTACTTGCATAATAAACTCCTTTATTTATCTATTTCTAATATAATGTAAGTCACTAATATGACTTCTGCGAAGCTAGTTCTTTACAGCCTGCTCAAAAAGAAAACTCAAAGCTAGACCATACCTTAACATTATATAATTTTTTCCAATATTTTTCAAAGGTAGCTTTCTTTTTTAGACTTTAACAAGCGAAAAAGAAAGGAAAGCACTTGGCAATCCTTTCTAAAAATAATTTGTTTTAATTTCATCAATCAATAATCCGGTCTCAGGACACCTTTAACAGTCTCTTTGGTTGCTTGGTAGTCACCATCAACCACGACCTTAATAATGCGTTTGGCATCTTCTTCAGGTGCAGGCACAAGTGGTAAGCGAGTCGGGCCAGCCGCAAAGCCCAAGTAATTAAGGACAGCCTTGACTGGAGCTGGGCTTGGGTAAGAGAAAAGAGCATTGACTTTGGGAATGAATTTCCGTTGGATAGCTGCAGCTTTTTTGATGTCATTGTGCTCAATAGCATCCAGCATTTCAAACATTTCATCGCCATTTGTGTGAGAAGCAACTGAAATAACTCCATCAGCCCCAAGATTCATAGCATGAAAGGCATCTCCGTCCTCACCGGTATAAATTAGAAACTCCTCTGGACGATGCTCAATCAGATAGGCCATATTCGCCAGACTGGTACATTCTTTAACGCCGATAATATTTGGATGTTCTGCCAACCTTAGCATAGTCTCAGGTGTCATCTCAACTACTACCCGTCCAGGTATATTGTAGATAATAATAGGCAGGTTTGAAGCATCCGCAATGGCTTTAAAGTGCTGATACATGCCTTCTTGAGAAGGTTTATTGTAATAGGGTACGATGGCCAAACCAGCCGCAAAACCACCAAATTCATCCACTTCTTTGACGAATTCGATAGAATCGCGCGTTTCATTGGTACCAACACCCGCTATTAAAGGGACACGTCCTTTAACAACCTTTTGAACTGCCGCAAATAATTCCAACTCTTCATCGTGAGTCAGAGTGGGACTTTCTGCTGTTGTACCTGCTAATAGAATCCCATCCGTGTGGTGAGCCAAAAGATGCTCTATCAAGTCAGGAATAGCATCAAAATTAATTGATCCATCTTCATGAAAGGGTGTAATGAAAGCAGTGATTATTTTACAATTAAGCAAATCTTTATAAGCCATAGGAAAACCTTTCTATATAAGGAAAGGAGGCTTAAAGAATTTCTTCTTAGCCTCTTTTTGTTATAGCAAAACTTGTTTGAGGTTTAATTTACTTAATGATACTAGTTATTTACCAGTTCTCTCATCTAGAAACTGAACAAAAACCAGAAACATTAAAATTCAAACTAGCTTTATCCTATTTTGAAAACTATTAAGTTTTCTAATCAACCTTTTATTTTAGCTCGTAAACAAGCTCTTCAGTCGGACGAACTAAGCCACGCTCATGCAAGGTCTCAGCAATCTGTACTGAGTTCCATGCAGCACCTTTAAGAAGATTATCAGATACAATCCACATGTGAACGCCATTTTCAACATCTAGATCCTTGCGAACACGACCAACAAAGGTTTCTTTTCTACCTACTGCGTTAACAGCTTGTGGATAGACTTGATGGGCGACATCATCTTCTAAAACTGTACCTGGAAAGGCTGCAATAGCCGCCTTTATTTCTTCAATAGATGCAGTTTCTTTAGTTTCGATATAGACAGATTCAGAATGCGCTGATAAGACTGGAATGCGGACACAAGTAGCAGAAACTTTAACAGATTCATCTTCTAAGATTTTCTTAGTCTCCTTGGTCATTTTCATTTCTTCATAAGTATAGTCATTGTCCGTGAAAACATCGATTTGTGGCAATGCATTAAACGCAATTGGATAATGCTTCTTGTCCCCACCAGAAGGCAAGATATTAGCAGTCAAATCCTTTGGATCAACACCATTATTTAAGACTTGACGCAACTGATCCTGCGTTTCCAAAATTGCACCCATACCAGCACCAGATACGGCCTGATAAGTTGAGACAATCACGCGCTCAATTCCCCATTTATCAGCGATTGCTTTCAATGGAAGCATCATTTGGATAGTAGAACAGTTTGGGCAAGAAATAATTCCGTTGTGACGGTCCAAGGCATGGGCATTAACCTCTGGTACTACTAATGGAGTCTTGCTGTCTTGGCGGAAGTAAGAAGTATTATCAACAACTACTGCCCCAGCCTTAACTGCATAAGGAGCATACTTTGCTGAAGTCGAGCCACCAGCAGAAAAAAGAGCAATATCAACGCCGTCAAAAGAAGCTTCAGTAGTCTCTTCAATTACAATATCCTTCCCCTTAAACTTCAAAATCTTTCCTGCTGAACGTGCAGACGCCAAAAAGCGTACTTTATCTATAGGAAGAATTGATTCTTCCAACATTTTAATCATTTGAGCTCCAACGGCTCCAGTAGCACCCACTACAGCAACTGTATATCCCATACAAACTACCTCTGAATTTTCTAAAAATTTTGTATATTCTATAATTATACTATTTTTTAAAAAAATTGTAAATCCAATCTGAGACTATAAAGGGATAAAATTGAATTTTTTTGATCTTAAATATGTTATATATTTTACATAAAATGATTCATCTACATCAACATACACAACATCTCTTACCTTTAAATAAATCTTTATAAGGTTACTGCTTTTCCCTCACGAACAAAACTGCATCCATTGCTCTATTACTCAACTGCCTTCTTCGAAGTCGTTTCATCAAGAGCAATAGCACTCACAGCTCCAACCGTCTCAGCATCAATTTCTCTAAGTTCGGCTTCGACTAATGGTCTTGCCTCTCTAAGAGAGGTATCAAAGTTTACAGCTTTTGTTCTTACGAACCAAACTGCATCCATTGCTCTACGGCTCAACTGCCTTCTTCGAAGTCATTTCGTCAAGAGCAATAGAAAATCCCCAATCCGTAGACTGGGGATTCGAGGCATCTTTCGATGAGAACAGCTGGTTCACACAACTGCTCAAGGTCCGCTCCTGCGTTACAATTGAATGTAGACCTCCTCAGCGCAAAAGGCTCCTAAGAGCCAATCGACTCATCGCATGAAATATAGTCTACCTTATCTCTCACCACTTTGTCAAGACATTTAATCTAAAATATAAACAAAGACTTGTCTATCCTTCCATTTGTGACCTTCTTTTTGGAATTGATTCCGTACTCCTTCAAGATAGAAATCAGCTTGCTCTAGTAAATTCTGGGAAGGGATATTCTGTAGATCCACATGTGCTTCTAAACGATGAAAACCTAATTCACGACTGACTTGCTTGAGTTCTTCTAGCATTGCTCTGGCATAGCCCTGATGCCAAAATTGATTGTGTATCGTATAACCTATTTCCGCCCATTGAAAATCGTCTCTAGCTAACACAAATAAATTAACCATACCTACATGTTTTCCGCTTTTTGCGTCATAAATTCCCCAAATATACTGTTGGTCTTTCTCTCGGAAATCGCGGTGTTTAGCCACCAAATCCGCAAACCAACTTTCTGTACAAATTGTCATATCTAAAAGTCCATCATCAAACGGTGATTGGGAAGGCAGTCTATTGGAAAATCCTTCCAGCCAAACCGAGTAATCCTTCTCTTCCAGATATTTTAAATAAACATGTTTCATAAATACTTACTTCCCTCTCGAATACTAAGGGTAGCCATTTCAGCTCGATGCCTCTCTATAAAATCCTTGACCCAGTCTGGATTTGTTTTTGAAAAATCTCTCAGCGCCCAGCCGATGGCCTTGTTAATAAAGAATTCTGTTTGGCCCAAATTATTCACTAAAATCTTCTCCAAGAGCTCTGTGTCTGTTTCTTCTTTTCGCAATAGCTGATGATCAATAGCCAAGCGCCGCAACCAGATATCCTCATCACAACTCCAGGATAAAATAGTTGCTTTGGTTTCTGGAAATCGGGCAATAATGGATCCGACCAAGCGGTCCAGAAAGTCAACTGTATCCCACCAAGATTTTGTTTGGGCCAGCTTCTTTAAGTGTGGCAAGTCAGATGGAGTCAATAGATTCTTGCGAATCTCCAGATAATCTAGCGCAGTGTACTGCAGTTCTCGATAGGGATAATTCCAAGCTTCATTTATGAAATTCCAGTCAATGACTAAGTCAGTCTGCGGTTTGAAAAAAGCCTTTGCGAGCTTCCGTCTAGCTGGAGTCTTGACTCCTAGAAACTCAAATTTATTTTTCATATAGGCTTTCATAGCCACCGCATCATCAGGGTTAGCCACAGCTTTTAACTCTTTTACCAGTTCCTCTACATTCATAGTTTACTCCAGCAATTCACGGTCATAAATAGTGTAGTCACAACGATATATCACGAGACGTTTGCCGTCAATCAGCAACTCAGATGTTTTAGGAGCATCAGATTTATCAAGAGAGACACGATCGCCAGCATAAGCAGCTAGAGGAGTACCGTTTTGAGAGCGAATCAGAATAACCTTTTTCTTTCCAGTAAAGTCATTTTTAAAGGCTGAAATCATGCGATTCAAAACGGGAACAGAATGACTATTCTCCTCAATATCTGCAGTCTTTTGATATTGAGCAAAGACATCTTTCAAGCCTTTTTCTTCTGCAATCAAGGAAGAGCCCACATGATCAATCTCATACTTACCCAAGGTGATTTTGAGAACAGAAGAGTCCTCCTTGGAATTTCCTTCCGCATCAACTGAGTCAAACTCCTCGTTACGCGAGATGGATAGGGACTTACCTGACATCTGGTCAATAAGCTGAGAATTTTCATCATAGGTCCGAACTGTCATCTCTAAACCAATCCACTCCTCCTTGGCATTTTTAAGCCAGTTCTCAATCATCTGACAACCAGATAAAGTGATCAAGCTAATAGATAATAACAATAATATAAAATATTTCTTTTTCATACTTTCTACTCCTTTTCTTTTAAAGGCTTTATGGGGGTAGCTTGCTTGTCCAAGGACTTTTGCAGCCAAACAATGTCATGCCAACGCTCAAATTTATAGCCAATTTTAGGAAAATGCGCTACTTGCTGGTAGCCTCTTTTTCGATGCAAAGCCAGGCTAGCCTCGTTTGGCAGAGAAATACAGGCTAGAAAATGCACATATCCCATCTGATCTAACAGGTCTTCAAGTTCATCATAAAGCTTGCTGCCAACTCCCTGTCCCCTAGAATCTAGACTGACATATACAGATAATTCTACTGCCCAATCATAGGCGGTACGCGCATAATAAGTTGAAGCATAAGCATAACCTACAACTACACCGTCTTCTTCCGCCACCAGGTAAGGATATTTTTCCAGTGTTTTCGCAATCCTATTTGTGAAATCTTCGATAGTTGGAACTTCATATTCAAAAGTAATGGCTGTATTTTCCACATAAGGCGCATAAATAGCAAGCAAGGCTGCAGCGTCTGATGGAGTTGCTAATCTAATGTTCATATTGACTCCATGTTCTCATTATTTTCATTATTATACCAAAAAAGACTCGTAAAGAGCCTTTTAAACCAAGATCAAAATAGACCAATCGCTGTGCCGTCTGCTGCAACATCCATATTGAGTGCTGCAGGACGTTTTGGCAATCCTGGCATGGTCATGACATCTCCTGTCAAAGCCACGATAAAGCCTGCTCCAAGTTTTGGTACCAATTCACGAATGGTAATTTCAAAGTTTTCTGGCGCACCCAGAGCAGCAGGATTGTCTGAGAAGCTATACTGTGTTTTGGCTATACAGATTGGTAGCTTGTCCCAGCCGTTTTTGACAATTTCGCGAATCTGAGTCTGCGCTTTTTTCTCAAAGTTTACTTTTGAACCACGATAAATTTCTGTGACAATTCTTTCGATTTTTTCTTCAATAGATAAATCATTGTCATAGAGGCGAGTGTAATGAGCTGGTTCTTCATCAATGGTTTTGACTACAGTCTCAGCCAAAGATACACCACCTTGAGCGCCGTCAGCCCAAACGCTAGCTAACTCAACCGGTACTCCGATTTCTGCACAAAGTTCCTTCAAGGTTGCAATTTCAGCTTCTGTATCAGAAACAAATTCATTAATTGCAACAACTGCTGGAATACCGAACTTACGGATATTTTCAACGTGGCGTTTAAGGTTAGCAAAACCTGCACAAACTGCTTCTACATTTTCTTCTGTCAGTGCATCCTTAGCTACGCCTCCATTCATCTTAAGAGCACGAAGGGTTGCAACAATGACTACTGCATCTGGAGAAGTTGGCAAGTTTGGAGTCTTAATGTCCAAGAATTTCTCGGCTCCAAGATCTGCCCCAAATCCTGCTTCAGTCACCGTATAATCAGCCAAGTGCAGCGCTGTGCTAGTCGCCAAAACAGAGTTACAGCCGTGAGCGATATTGGCAAATGGTCCACCATGAACAAAGGCTGGTGTCCCGTAAATAGTCTGTACCAGATTTGGCTTAATCGCATCTTTCAAGACCAAAGCCAAGGCACCTTCGACTTCAAGATCACGAACATAGACTGGTGAGCGGTCATAGCGATAGCCAATAACAATGTTTGCCAAGCGATTTTTCAAATCTTCAATATCCGTAGCTAGGCAAAGAATTGCCATAATTTCAGAAGCAACCGTGATATCAAAGCCATCTTCACGCGGAATACCGTTGACCGGACTACCTAAGCCAACAGTCACATGACGAAGAGCTCGATCATTCAAGTCCACCACACGTTTCCAGATAATGCGCCGCTGATCAATTCCCAGATCATTTCCTTGATGTAAATGATTATCAATGAGGGCAGACAGGGCATTGTTGGCAGTCGTAATGGCATGCATATCCCCAGTAAAGTGGAGATTGATGTCTTCCATAGGCAAGACTTGCGCAAAGCCACCGCCAGCTGCTCCTCCTTTAATTCCCATTACTGGACCCAAAGACGGTTCGCGGATGGCAATCATCGTTTTCTTGCCAATCTTGTTCAAGGCATCCGCAAGACCAATGGTAATAGTTGATTTCCCTTCACCTGCTGGAGTTGGATTAATAGCCGTTACCAAAATCAATTTACCAACTGGATTTTTTCTTACCTCAGAAATCTTATCAAAGCTAAGCTTAGCCTTGTACTTACCATATAGTTCCAAGTCATCATAGTCGATGCCAATTTTTTTCACCACATCCACAATAGGCTGTAATTCAATACTTTGAGCAATTTCGATATCTGTTTTCATCAAATTCTCCTTCATCCATTTAGTATATAGATTATAACAAAAAAAGAGTAAAACCTACACAATTTAACTCTTTTTAAAAAATATTGTTCGTGTTTTGCTTTGCGAAAACTAGAATTCATCAGATAAAATTATGAAATTCACTTGAAACTTTATAGAAATCTAAACTTTAAGTTGTAATTCCTTTAATCAAGAAATCCACTCAAAAGAATCTCCGGATGGTATTTATTTAAGACATCATAGATATCATACTGGTCTTCATCTAATTTATCAATCGAAATTTCGTAATCAGGACCATCTTGGGTATAGGGACAAATATAATGCTTTACACTTCTATGTCCTTCAGAACTATATTCGGAACGCTTCTTATAAGAAATTCTTTGAATATCTTTCCATGGAATGCTAATTAGTTCATCATCAATGCGAAAGACGAACTCATCTTTTGTCCCTGCTAGAATTGGTACCTTGCTTTCTTTTTCTTTAAATATATTTTTTATCAGATAGAGTATGATTCCGCCAAAGATCGCTGCTAAGAATATAATCATTAAGGTAGAGTGCGACAAATCATGCTCTATGCCCTTATCAATATCCATGTATATACTTATAAAAGCAACAATTCCAAATCCAAACAAGACCAATATAAACATCAAATTTGTGAAATAAAAATTCGAACCAGCGTAATATTCAAACTGATATTTCTCTTTCTCCATACTCTCTCCTTTTTTCAAAAAATTACAATCATTCCTATAGATTATTGATATGAAACAAGTAACTTCAATCTGTTTTCAAAATTTTAATTCTCAGTAGCTTTCTGTAAATATAATTATTTTACTAAATTTACTTTTTCTTGTAAAATAAGGCTATGAATATATTGATTACTTCAGGCGGAACAAGTGAAAAAATCGATCGAGTCCGTTCTATTACCAATCATTCAACTGGGCAGTTAGGAAAAGTCATAGCCGAAACTTTCCTAAACAAAGGCGATCGAGTGACTCTAGTAACGACTTCTAGGGCTGTCCGTCCTCTATTACATCCCAATCTTACTACAGTAGAGATTGAAAATGTCGCAGAGCTTCATGAAAAGATGGAACCACTTGTCCATAGTCACGACGTACTGATTCACACCATGGCAGTTTCTGACTACACTCCGATTTATATGACCGGTTTTGATGAAGTTTCAGCAAGTTCTGACCTTACTGAATTTCTGAATAAGTCTAACTCGGAAAGCAAGATTTCTTCCCAGGATGATGTCCAGGTTCTTTTCCTAAAAAAGACACCAAAGATTATCAGCCTGGTGAAACAATGGAATCCCGACATTCACTTGATTGGATTCAAACTCTTGGTTAATGTTTCTAAGGAAAAGTTACTTGAGACTGCGCGAGCCAGTCTTCAAAAAAACAAAGCAGATATTATTGTTGCCAATGATTTAAATAAAATTACTGAGCAAGGACATGAAGCTTATCTAGTTGAAAAAGATAGGGTGACGCAGGCACATTCCAAGCTTGAGATTGCTCAACTCCTCTACCAACATATCCACAGGGAGGAAAAAACATGACTCAAATTACCTTAGCAGTTAGCGGTAGCATATCGGCCTACAAGGCAGCTGATATCACTAGCCGTTTAAAGAAAGAAAACCTTGAAGTGGCCGTCCTCATGACTGAGGCTGCGACAGAATTTATTACACCTCTAACTCTGCAAGCCTTATCACAAAGGTTGGTTGCTCTTGATATCATGCAAGAACCTGATCCTAGCAAGGTCAACCATATTACCATTGCCAAGGAGACTGACCTCTTTCTACTAGCTCCTGCAACGGCAAATACGATTGCTAAATTAGCAAATGGTCTAGCAGATAATATGGTAACAGCTACTGCTCTGGCCTTACCGACTCATACTAAGAAAGTTTTGGCGCCAGCTATGAACACCAAGATGTATGAAAACCCACTAACCCAGCACAACCTAGAGCGTCTGCAAAATTTTGGATGGAAGATTATCCAACCACGCGAAGCTGTTTTAGCCTGTGGTGATCAGGGGACAGGTGCTCTAGCTGAGGTTGACACAATTATTGATACAGTAAAGGAACTTATTTATGAAAAAACAATCTAAGATTGCACAAATTGCTATTTTCTTTGCCATTATGTTGGTACTGCATCTGCTTAGCTCAGTGATTTTCAACCTTCTGCCAGTACCAATTAAACCAACGATTATTCATATACCTATTATTATCGCTAGTATCCTTTACGGTCCTCAGGTTGGAATGGTCTTAGGTTTCCTTATGGGATGTATTAGTGTGATTACTAACACCATAGTGCTTATTCCTAGTAGCTATCTTTTTAGCCCTTTTGTACCAAACGGAAATCTACATTCGCTTATAATCGCTATGGTGCCCCGCATTTTAATCGGTCTCACTCCTTATCTTGTCTACAAAGTCCTACATAACAAACTTGGTTTAGCTATAGCTGGAGCAGTTGGTTCTGCTACTAATACCATCTTTGTCTTGGGCGGAATCTTCTTTCTATTTTCAAATGTCTATCAAGGAAGTATCCAAGCTATGCTTGCTGTTGTTTTATCCGCAAATTCAATTGCAGAGTTACTTATTTCGGTAGTCTTGACAACAACTATCGTCCCTGCACTTGAAAAAGCTAAGCAATAATCTTCTAATCAATAATCTTGTAAGGGCAGTTATCTATCTGTCCTTTTTTGAATTCCTCTATATGATTTATTTGAAATTCTTTAAAAAATTTTTTCAAAAGTATTTCATCATTTTCTATATCTGACCTTTCAAAATAAGTGAAAATATGCTACAATGAAAGCGATTAGATATACTCAAGAGTGGGATGAATTATCATGATTTTCCTCTCTTCATTTTTTAAACAAAGGAGACTTCATCTATGACTTATCAAGATAACTTCCAAAAATGGCTTGATTTTGCTGATTTACCAGACTATCTTCGCCAAGACTTAAACAATATGGACGAAAAAACAAAGGAAGATGCATTCTATACCAATCTTGAATTTGGTACTGCAGGTATGCGTGGATTGATCGGCGCTGGTACAAACCGCATCAACATCTACGTTGTTCGCCAAGCAACTGAAGGTTTGGCTCGTTTGATTGAGTCAAAAGGTGGAAACGAAAAAGAACGTGGTGTGGCAATTGCCTACGATAGTCGTCACTTCTCTCCAGAATTTGCCTTTGAATCTGCTGCAGTTCTTGCAAAACATGGTATCAAATCGTATGTATTTGAAAGCCTTCGTCCAACTCCAGAACTTTCATTCGCCGTTCGCCACCTCAACTGTTTCGCAGGTATCATGATTACTGCCAGCCACAACCCTGCTCCATTTAACGGTTACAAGGTTTACGGCGAAGACGGTGGACAAATGCCTCCACACGATGCAGATGCTTTGACAACTTACATCCGTGCTATCGAAAACCCATTCGCTGTTGAAGTTGCAGATGTAGAAGCTGAAAAAGCTTCTGGCTTGATTGAAGTCATCGGCGAAGCTGTCGACGTAGAGTACCTCAAAGAAGTGAAAGATGTGAACATCAACCCAGCCTTGATTGAAGAATTCGGTAAAGACATGAAGATTGTATACACACCACTTCATGGTACTGGTGAAATGTTGGCCCGTCGTGCTCTTGCTCAAGCAGGATTTGACTCTGTTCAAGTCGTTGAAGCGCAAGCAACTGCAGACCCTGACTTCTCTACAGTTAAGTCTCCAAACCCAGAAAACCAAGCAGCCTTTGCCCTTGCCGAAGAACTTGGTCGTCAAGTTGGTGCAGATGTTCTTGTCGCAACTGACCCTGACGCTGACCGTGTTGGTGTGGAAGTGCTTCAAAAAGATGGTAGCTACCTCAACCTTTCAGGTAACCAAATCGGTGCTATCATGGCTAAATACATCTTGGAAGCCCACAAAAATGCTGGAACTCTTCCTGATAATGCAGCTCTCTGCAAATCCATCGTATCAACTGACTTGGTAACGAAGATTGCTGAAAGCTACGGCGCAACAATGTTCAACGTCTTGACTGGTTTCAAATTTATCGCTGAAAAAATCCAAGAATTTGAAGAAAAACACAATCACACTTACATGATGGGATTTGAAGAAAGCTTCGGTTACTTGATCAAACCATTTGTACGTGATAAAGATGCAATCCAAGCCGTTCTTGTCGTTGCTGAACTTGCTGCCTACTACCGCTCACGTGGTTTGACACTTGCTGACGGTATCGAAGAAATCTACAAAGAGTACGGCTACTATGCTGAAAAGACCATCTCTGTGACTCTTTCAGGTGTAGACGGTGCTGAACAAATCAAAGCCATCATGGCTAAGTTCCGTAACAATGCTCCAAAAGAATGGAATGCAACAGCTATCACTGTCGTAGAAGACTTCAAAGCCCAAACTTCTACTGCTACAGATGGCACTGTAACAACCTTAACAACACCTCCAAGTGATGTTTTGAAATACACACTTGCGGATGGTTCATGGATTGCAGTTCGCCCTTCAGGTACAGAACCAAAAATCAAGTTCTACATTGCCGTTGTGGGTGAAAGTAATGAAGATTCACAGGCTAAGATTGCCAACATCGAAGCAGAAATCAATGCTTTTGTTGAATAAGAAATTATAAAAGATGAGACCAACCAATCTCATCTTTTTTTCGTATCAAATCTAAGCATTTTTAGAAACTTTATGGCATACTAGTTCTATCAAAAGAAATGAGGATGATTTATGGAACAATTTGCTCAAAATATTAAAGACTTGGAAATCACAACTGTTGACCGCGCTCGTCAAGCGATTGCTGACAAAGAAACTGCAACTTTCTTCGTTGGTCGCAAAACTTGCCCTTACTGCCGTAAGTTTGCTGGAACATTGGCTGGTGTCGTAGCTGAAACTAAAGCACACATCTACTTCATTAACAGTGAAGAAGCTAGTGAATTAGAGAAACTGCAAGCCTTCCGCTCTGAATATAGCATTCCGACGGTTCCTGGCTTTGTTCATGTTCAAGACGGCCAAGTAGCAGTTCGTTGTGATTCTTCTATGACTGCAGATGAGATTAAAGCTTTTGCCGGAATTTAAGCACAAATCTCCATCTAAAGGGTAGTTTATTAGCCTCTCTCCTTACAGAGCGAGAAGGTCTATAAGTTATTTTAAAAGCGAAAAAGACAAACTATATTGTTTGTCTTTTATTTTTCTTTCAAAGCATATATCGGAAAGCCGTGTTCTACTATTCTATCATCTAGTTTAAAATAATTTTTAAACCAAAGTTTATATTTTTTAAATAAAGCTTCAATACAGAAATACAGGATGATTATTAAAAAGATAAATAAAAGAGCGTGCCAATTTTGAAATTCCGATGAACTCTCAATGAACATATCCCAGTATGCACATGAGAAGAGCAAAAGAACTCCTAAAATTAAATTCAAATATAAAATATAGCTCACTAAGAAGAGAAATTGATGTTTCTTTGATCTTTTACTGTAATAGACTTTATAGTTTTTGGTATGTCTTTCGAAGACAGGCAAGTGAAAGGAATAGCTTCCGCTACCGAACTTAACTAACTCAGGTAAGGCATGATAGCCACACCAATGAAGGATTTTAAAATTTAACTCACGAATTAAGAAAAATAAATTGTAACAAATAAAACAACAAATTAAGATAGAACTGATTTTTGCATGATTAGAATATAATTCGCGAATAAAAGCAAAATATGCAAAAGCCAAAAAATAATTGAAACATGCTAATATAAAATAGAGAATACTAGCAAATATACTACGAGCTCCTATAAAATTTTTACCTGAATAATCTGGTCTATAATCCATATAAGTTACATAATCCTATTCTTTCTTGATAAACCTATGCTCTAAATTGAAATGAACGTTCATTTATTAAATGCCTCCCACATCTTCTGCTGGGGTTTGGCAAAAGGATACTTCTCAAATTCATCTGGATGTAGCCACATGACCTCTCCATCAGCTACGATCTGGCTATCATTAACTCGGCCATAAGCTAGCTGGATATGCCACTTGCGATGGCTGAAGACATGTTGCACCTTTGGAAAAGACTCCTGCTGCCAATCGACAATCAAATCATAATCCTGTTCAAAACTTTCTTGAGGAGACAAATCCAGACTTGGCTGATTTTCAGCTATCTCAAAGAGGGACATCTGATTTTCAGTTTGAAATTCCTCAACTTCAATCAAGGGAAAATGCCAAAAACCTGATAACAAGCCAGCAGCTTCATTCTTTTCAAGCAAGAATTGTCCCTGCTCGTTTTCGATAATCAAGCCCTGCAGATAGACCGAAACTGGCTTCTTTTTAGGGGCTTTAATAGGATATTTATCCATAGTTCCATGTAAATAGGCTGCACTGAACTCTTTTACAGGACTGTCTTCTGGATGAGGATTAAGAGGAGCTTCGATATCTGACCCCAGATCCATCAGTGCTTGATTGAAATCTCCGGGCCTGTCTGGATCAATCAGAATCTCCATCATAGCCTGAAAGACCTTCCGATTGCTGGGTTGACCAATATCTAAATCCACTTCAAACAATCGACTCAGCACCCGCATGACATTGCCGTCCACTGCAGGCTCAGCTAGACCAAAGGCAATACTAGCAATAGCACCAGCCGTATAAGGTCCAATTCCTTTGAGGCTAGCAATCCCTTCATAGCTATCAGGAAATTTCCCAGCGAAATCTATCATTATCTGCTGGGCTGCTTTTTGCATATTTCTCACCCGCGAATAATAGCCCAAACCTTCCCATGCCTTGAGCAGTCTATCTTCTGGTGCCTGTGCTAAGTCAGCTACTGTCGGGAACCAGTCAAGAAAACGCTCATAGTAAGGAATCACCGTATCCACCCGAGTCTGCTGCAGCATAATCTCAGAAACCCAGATATGATAAGGATTATTTGTTCTACGCCAAGGCAGAACGCGTTTGTTTTTATCATACCAAGTTAATAATTTCTCGCGAAAAGAAGCAATTTTATCTGCTTCCCACATCTCAATTCCGTATTCTTTCAAATTTAACATAAATCTAGTATAGCATAAGGATAAAAAAATTGGAGAGCTTACGCCCCCCAATTATCTCATATCGTTTAATAATGACCAACTGCCTGACTAGCTGTAATCAAGGTCAGCTTGTAAACATCATCCGCATTACATCCACGAGAAAGATCATTAACTGGATGATTAAGCCCTTGTAAGATAGGACCTACTGCGGAGAATCCACCCAAACGTTCAGCCAGTTTGTAGCCGATATTACCAGCTTCAATGCTAGGAAAGACAAAGACAGTCGCTTGACCAGCCACTGGGCTGCCAGGTGCTTTCAGCTCTGCAGTTGCAGGCACGAAAGCTGCATCAAACTGCAATTCGCCATCGATTGCCAAATCTGGACGCATTTCTTGTGCTAACTTAGTTGCCTCCACTACCTTATCAACCTTTTCTCCAAAACCAGAACCTTTAGTAGAATAGCTGAGCATAGCGACTTTAGGATCAATATCAAAAATTTGTGCTGTCAAGGCTGAGTTAATAGCAATCTCTGCTAAAACACTGGCGTCTGGATCGATATTAATAGCACAGTCACTAAAAATGTAGCGCTCATCATCACGAACCATGAGGAAAGCTCCAGAAGTGCGCGAAACCCATGGCAAAGTCTTGATGATTTGAAGAGCAGGTCTAACAGTTGCTGCTGTTGAGTGAATAGCACCTGAAACCATTCCTTGAACCTTGCCAAGATAAACTAGCATAACACCGAAATAGTTGACATCTTCCTTTAGCAATTGGCGCGCTTCATCTGCAGTAATTTTTCCTTTACGACGCTCGACAAAAGCTTCCACCATTTCCTCAAAGCAAGAACAGTTTGTAGGATCAATGACCTGATACCCTTCTGTTATTCCTTCTATTTCTAAATAAATTCGAATTTTTTCAGGATTACCCAAAAGAACTGGAGTAATACTAGTTTCTTTTACAAGGCGCTTAGTTGCTTGAAGAATACGAGGTTCTTCTCCTTCAGGCAAGACAATTTTCACTTCTTTATCCTGCAAGGCATCACGAATATCATCAAAAATTTTCATATTTTGTTAATCTCCTCTTAATTAATTTTTAATTGTCTGAATTACATGTTCAAAATCTGTTGGAAGAGGACTGGCACGTCCAATTTCCTCTCCACTGAATGGATTGTAAAATTTCAAGGTATGACAGTGAAGAGCTTGACGACTGATACCTTCAGTTAAGCTTCCACCATATAAATCGTCTCCCAAAAGTGGAAAGCCGATATGTGAAAAATGAACTCGAATCTGATGCGTCCTTCCTGTATGAAGGTGAATATCCACTAGATAGATGTTGCCAAATTGCTCAATCACCTTGTAACTAGTATGAGCATATTTACCTCCTTTGGCAACTCTTCGTGTAATAATACTATCTTCATCACGCGCAATCGGAGCAATAATTTCCCCTTCTTTTTCTAAAAGACCATCTCCCTTAACCAGGGCTAAATAACGCTTCTCAATAGCTCTTTTTTGTAATTGTTTATCCAATCGTGCATGGGCATAGCCGTGTTTGGCAAATAGCATAAGACCGCTAGTATCCTTGTCCAAACGTGTCACAATATGGACTTGATGATTCTCATAACCAGAATCTATATAATAAGCTTTGACATAATTAGCCATAGTATTAGAATGGTTCACGCTAGGAATGCTTGCGACGCCGGCTGGTTTATCAAGTATTAAAAAATGATCATCCTCAAAAACCACTTCTAGTTTTTTCGAAATCGCTTCTAAACTTTCAAAACCTTCTTCCTTGGGAATATCGATCGTAACTTTATCACCAATGTCTAACAAGTAAATTGCATTTTGCGGTTCGTCATTTACTAAAATACCTCCGCCTCTAAACTTAATTTTAGCAAGAAGCCCCTTTGAAACATCATGTTTTTTGAGAAAAGTTTTGATTTTGACATGTTCATCAGCAATAAACTCAAATCTCATCGTCTACTTCTCCAATAAAGGCATCCTTAACTCGGTTCCAAAAGCTCGTATGACTTGGGCTAGCGACAAAATGTATTTTATGATTATCTATTTGAAATTCAACCTTAGCAATATGCTTGAAAGTATAAGTTCTATTATCCACCGAAATCGTATGCTGATCATTTCGAGTTGGAAAGATTTCAATCTTATCTTTTTTGGGAACAATAATAGACGAGCCCAAAGTACGATATACACGATTATTAAGACTAGCCACCTCAGCAATTTGCAAGGCCTCGATTGTCGGATGGAGAACTGCTCCACCTAAGGACTTATTGTAAGCCGTACTGCCTGTCGGAGTAGAAACTGAAATCCCATCCCCTCGGAAGCGTTCAAAGGCCACATGGTTAATCATGACATCAGCGACCATAGTCCGATCTGATCGCTTTATCGTAGCTTCATTCAAAGCTAGTTTAGTTTTTACAGAACCATCCTCAAGAAAAATTCTAACATTTAAAATCGGATAGGAAACCTGAGCACCTGTGTCCAATTTTAGATTATCTATTAACTTGTCAATTTCGAAATCTCGGTAATCAGTATAAAATCCTAAGTGTCCAGTATGAACACCGACAAAACGAACTTTATCTAATTGGTTTTCATACTTGTGAAAAACAGACAGGAGCATACCATCTCCGCCTACAGAAATAACTATATCAGGATTTTTATCAGTTAAAATGAAACGATTCTGCCTTAGTTTCTTAATCAACAATTGGCAGACTTCTTTACTTTGAGGTTTATAATTGCTAAAAACAGCAATTTTTTTATCTGTATTCTTCATCTGTATCGTCACTATTTCCTACGCCGTCATTTAACATCCGATAAGGAGGATCAAAAAGAACCTGAGCCTCTTGAATATCATGGCGAATTTCACCCATTGTTTTATCCAATTCATAGGCAATTCGAGCTGTTATTTCCAACCTTTCCTTAATTTCTTGAGGAAATTCTCCCTTATATTTATAATTCAGAGAATGCTCAATTGTCGCCCAAAAATTCATGGCTAAGGTCCGAATTTGAATTTCAGCTAAGACAACTTTATTACCGTCAATTGTATCAACAGGATATTCAACTATCACATGATAGCTACGGTAGCCACTTGGCTTCTTATAAGTGATATAATCTCGCTCTAGAACAATCTTCATATCTTTCCGCTGACGCAAGACTTTCAGAACTTCAGTGATATCATCCTCAAATTGAACCATAATCCGAAGGCCAGCAATATCATTCATATCACGGGCTAAGTTTTCTAAACTTATTCCATGCATAACCATCTTTTCTTGGATACTTTCAATAGACTTGACCCTACCGGTTACAAATTCTATCGGTGAGTGTCGTTGTTGCTTGCGGTATTGCTTTCGAATCCCACGCAGTTTGACTTTTAACTCACCAACAGCTTGGACATAAGGGTCTAAAAATTGTTCCCACTCCATAAACGCGCTCACCTTGTCATTTTTAATTATTTTATATAAAATAAATACGTCTATTATTATAACATAAATCGTTTTCAAACGAAAGAAAAGGATCAACAATGAACCATTTAGAAATTGAATATAAATCTGGATTAAACAAAGAACAATTCGACAGTCTGCTACCACTTTTTAAAGATATTACTCCAGTAAAACAAACAAATTATTATATCGATACTCCCGATTTTTTTATCAGAGACCACAAAATGGCCTTACGTATCCGTCGTTTTGAGGATTCAGCTGAGCTGACTTTGAAGGTATCACAAGGGGTAGGAACAATGGAATACAACCAAGCTTTATCAGCAGATGAAGTTAATTCTATAATTGGGAGTATGACTCTACCAGAGGGAGAGATTCTTGAAAACTTGAAGAAAACGAAGATTCAGCTGAATCAATTAAATATCCTAGGCCACTTAACCACCATTCGTCGCGAAATGAAACATAAATTTGGCCTTCTAGCTCTGGATAAAAATTTTTATTTTGATATTCACGATTATGAAATCGAACTTGAAGTTCAAGATGCTGAAGATGGAAAAATTAATTTCTTTGATTTCCTACAAAAAAACAATCTCCCATACACACCCCTAAAAAGCAAGATCGCGAGATTTGCTAAAAACTTACCAAATAGCTGAAAAAATCTTATATTTTTGATAAAATAGTAATCAGAAAATTAAAGGAGTTATCTTTAGGTATGTTTGGTTCAATCAATGACAAAAAGAACATGAAATTATTCTCGCTCAACTCAAATCATGCTATCGCTGAGAAGATTGCAAAAGCTGCTGGAATACCGCTTGGGAAACTTTCATCACGTCAGTTCTCTGATGGAGAAATCCAAGTCAACATCGAAGAAAGCGTACGTGGCTTTGATGTTTTCATCATTCAATCTACAAGTTTTCCAGTAAACAACCATTTGATGGAACTGCTCATCATGGTAGATGCTTGTAATCGTGCCAGTGCTAACTCAGTTAATGTTGTAATTCCTTACTTTGGTTACGCTCGTCAAGACCGTACAGCAGCACCACGGGAACCAATCACAGCAAAACTAGTAGCAAATATGTTAGTAAAAGCAGGTGTGAATCGAGTACTGACTCTTGATCTACACGCTGTTCAAGTGCAGGGATTCTTCGACATTCCTGTTGACAATCTTTACACTGTTCCTCTTTTTGCAAAACACTATTGCGATAAAGGCTTAACAGGTGATGATGTTGTCGTTGTAAGTCCAAAGAACTCAGGTGTTAAGAGAGCTCGCAGTTTAGCAGAACATCTAGATGCTCCTATCGCTATTATTGACTATGCTCAAGACGATGCTCACCGCAATGAAGGATATATTATTGGTGAGGTAGCTGGTAAGAAAGCGATCTTAATTGATGACATCTTGAATACTGGACGTACCTTTACTGAAGCTGCTAAAATTGTCGATCGAGAAGGAGCAACCGAAATCTATGCGGTTTCAAGCCACGGTCTCTTCGTTGATGGTGCCGCTGAAAAATTAGATGCTGTTCCGATCAAAGAAATTTTAGTAACCGATTCTGTAGACACCAAAGAAAAAACTCCAAAAAACATCCAGTACATTACAGCAAGTGAGTTGATTGCTGATGCTATTGTCCGCATCCAAGAGAGAAAACCTGTCAGTCCTCTCTTTGCATATAATAAAAAATAAGGACTGAAAATGATTTATTTTGACAATGCAGCCACGACCCCTCTTTCGTCTGTAGCTATCCAAAAGATGACCGACTTAATGGTACAGGTCTATGGAAATCCATCTAGCACTCATCAACATGGACGAGAGGCTAGCAAGATTCTTAGACAGGCCAGGCAGACTATTGCTCAGGTATTGCGAACTAATGCCAAAAATATTCTGTTCACTTCTGGTGCTACCGAAAGCAATAATACCATACTAAAAGGCTATGCTCTCAAGCATCAAGATCTAGGAAAACACATTATTACGACAGCAATTGAGCATCATTCTGTTTTAGAACCCTTACACCATTTAGCCGAAAAATACGGATTTGAGATTTCTTTTATCCAACCAGTCGACGGAAAGATACGAGTAAAAGATATAAAGGATGCACTTCGTCCTGACACAATTCTCGTTTCTACCATGTTTGCTAATAATGAGACCGGTTATCTACTACCTATTAAGGAAATTGGAGAAGTTTTAAAAGCTCATCCAGCAAAATTCCATGTAGATGCGGTTCAAGCTATGGGGAAGATTCCCATCTATCCAGAAGAATTAGGAATTGATTTTTTAAGTGCTTCAGCTCATAAATTTCATGGGCCGAAGGGAACTGGCTTCTTATATGCTAAAGATTTCCACTTTGATAATCTACTTCACGGTGGAAGTCAGGAAGATAAAAAAAGAGCTGGTACGGAAAACATCATTTCCATTGCTGGAATGGCTACAGCACTAGAAAATAATATTGAATATATAGCCGAAAACTTCAGTCATATTCAAGAGCTTCGATACGAACTTTTGCAAGGACTTGGTACTATCGACTATTATCTCAATGAACAGGAGCCTCATTTACCTCATGTGGTTAACATGGGATTTCCAGGCCAGGCAAACGATATCCTGCTGATGAAGTTAGATATGGCAGGAATTTCTGTCTCCACAGGATCAGCATGTACTGCTGGAGCGATTGAGCCAAGCCACGTTTTGTCAGCTTTTTATGGTGAGACATCCCCTCGATTAAAAGAATCCTTCAGAATCAGTTTTTCTGATCAAAATACTGTTCAAGAAGTACAAATTTTAACAAAAAAATTAAAAGAAATTTTAGGAGAAACACATGGCCTTTGAAAAGTCAGTAGCATTAAAAGATTGTTTATACAGTTATGAAGTAAATCCAAATGTTAAAAAATTTACATTAAAAGATAATACCTTTGCTGAAACAAAAGTGGGAAACTTTGAACTAACTCGCCTCTTAGAGGAAATTCCAAATAGTGGTCAAGGATTTTTGTTGAAGATTATTTTCAATAAAGACCTGTCAGGCTTTAAAATTAATATCACAGATAAATCTGGTCTTCGCTTAGTTAATATTTTTAAATCAGAAGATCAAAAGATTATTCAGCAGAAATTCTACTTTTTGATGGATAGTTTAGTTGAGAGAGAGATTTTTACAAAGACAGAACAATAATCCAACATTCATTCAAGAATAGCAGAGAATATACATGATTGAACTTAAATACTTAGATTCTTATAAGGTCGAACGAATCGTTCGTTATCTTGATTTTGATGAATTCATGCTAGCTTTTTCAGGCTGTGTCACTATTCCGGATGACTTAAAGGTCCTCTCTTTGACTTATAACGGTAAGGAACTTCCCTACGAAGGAAAAATAGGCAATCTCTATCGAACAATGTCACAGTTTGATTTGTCAGCATACGAAAATAAAAAAGAAAACTAAGGATTTTAGTTTTCTTTTTTATTTTTACCTTCTTGCATTCTTTTAAAATAGTTGATTTTTTCACAAACTTTCTATAAAATAGAAATGAAAGGACGTGATTTTGTGAAAACTGAAAAAAATTCAAGTATTCCTCGTGCAACTGCCAAGCGTTTATCCCTCTACTACCGTATTTTTAAACGTTTTAATGCAGAAAAAATAGAAAAAGCCAGTTCCAAACAAATTGCTGAAGCAATTGGTATTGACTCTGCTACTGTTCGAAGAGATTTTTCTTATTTTGGTGAACTTGGACGCAGAGGTTTTGGCTACGATGTTAAAAAATTAATGAATTTTTTTGCTGATCTACTTAATGATAACTCAATCACCAATGTCATGCTTGTAGGCGTTGGTAATATGGGGCACGCTCTTCTCCACTACCGCTTCCACGAAAGAAATAAGATGAAAATTGTCATGGCTTTTGACGTTGATAGCCATAAAGAAGTTGGAACAAAAACTCCTGACGGCATTCCAATTTATGGAATTTCTCAAATCAAAGAGAAGATCAAGGACGCTGACATCAAGACAGCAATTTTAACTGTTCCAAGTGTAAAAGCCCAGGAAGTAGCCAATATTCTTGTAGAGGCTGGAATAAAAGGGATTATGAGTTTTTCACCTGTACATCTTCACCTGCCAAAAGAAATTGTGGTTCAGTACGTCGATTTGACAAGCGAACTGCAAACTCTTCTCTACTTTATGAAAAAAGAGCATGATTAAGCACTATAGCTAACCGTCCTTAAATGAGGTCTGTTTCCTCTCGATAACTATAATAGCTATCCCCTCCCACAATTAAATGATCCAATAAAACGAAGCCCATCATTTCGCAGGCTTCTTTTATTTTCTCAGTCATCTGATCATCATCCCTACTTGGCCTAGTCGCGCCTGAAGGATGATTATGGACCAAGATAATTGATGTCGCCATATGCTTAATCGCATAATGAAGAATCTCCCTAGGTTCTGCTAAACTCCGAGTCAGACTTCCAATGAAAATTGTCTGTTGATGAATAATCTGATTTTGTGTGTTCAAATAAAGTGCAACCAAATGCTCCTGTTTTTTATGACTTAATTCCTGTTGCATTTTCTTAGCAAGTTTTTGACTACTCAGTATACGTTCTCCTTCAAAATTCTCCGCTTTTGAAATACGACTACCCAACTCAATCATGGCCTGTAGCTCAATCGCCTTTACTTGCCCTATACCAGATATCCCCTGTAGTTCAGATAGAGTCATGTGACGCAGTTCAGTCAGACTTGATACTGATGCTAAAATTCTACTAGCTATTTGGAATACATTCTCTTTTTTATTTCCTGTACGAATGAGAATAGACAGCAATTCCTGATTGCTTAACTGCTCTGCTCCTAGTCTTACTAATCGTTCCCGTGGTAATAATGATTCCTCTTGAAATGATATACTGTACATAAAAACCTCCTTACAATCTATTTATTCGCAAAAGAAAAAAGGAAAGCATTAAACATATGCTTCCTTCTTTTGAATTGTAAGGTTTAAAGTTGCATTTGATTGTATGATTTATTGAAGTAGTTCAAAATCTTCTTCGGTGTTTCTTTATATGGTGTTTCACTTTCTAAAACACCCTTAACAATTGTACGAGAAGTTGCCGCAGCATCCTCACAAGTTACCAAAGTAACCTCTGCTGTACCATCAGCTGCATCATCAACCACATCTACCCTTTCAGGTTCCACGTTTTCAACACTAGTTATTGAATAAGTATAAACTTTATCTTTATCTGTCAGATAAATCTTCATACCAGCTTTTGCTCGATCAAGAGGGGAGAAGAGCATTTCATTGGCTCCCGTAATCCCGAAAACATGGTGACTAGCTAAAGCGTAGTTGCCCTTTCCCATTTCTTGAGTCTCTTTCATAGTACCAGCACCATAATAAAGACCTGCATTCTCCAGTCCATTAAAAATTGGTAAATTAAGGGACAATTCAGGAATCGCAATCCCACCGATAACAGGAAGTTGCTGTGCTTTCCATTGGGCATTTAAGACAGCTTCAGTCGATAGAGGCTCAACCTTTTCAAAATTAAAACTACCTTTACTTGCTTTATTCTTCTCAATTTCTTTCTTAGATACTTTAGAAACTTGGTACTTGTTTGTATGCCAAACCATAATCATATTTCTAATTGAAGAATTAAAAATTAGGGCAAGTGCAACTAACAGTAAGATAACCGAAAGAATATTTAATATAATATTACGTTTACTGCGTTTCTTCTTGGCTCTTCGTGATCCTCTAGCCATATTTTACTCCTTCTCGTCTTGCAACTCTTCTTTATCATCTGCTTCTACAGTTGTAAAAGTAACAATCTGAGCATTCTGATCAAGACGCATAACCTTAACACCCATTGTAGAGCGACCAGTTTGTGAAATATTTGCAACACTGGTCCGTATGATTACACCAGTATTAGTTATGATCATCAGATCTTCTTGACCATTGACTGTCATTAAACCAGCTAAAGGACCATTTTTCTCTGTAATATTAGCTGTTTTAATCCCTTTACCACCACGGCCTTTTGTCGGATATTCACTAGCAAGAGTTCGCTTACCATAACCCTTCTCAGTAATAACAAGAACTTCATCGTTGTCAGACACAACACCTGCTCCAACAACCTGGTCACCGTCTCTTAGGTTAACACCACGTACACCAGTTGCAATACGACTCATGTTACGAACAGCTGTCTCATTGAAGCGAACAGAATAACCAAATTTTGTTCCGATAATAACATCAGCAGCTCCATCAGTTAGGAAAACATTAATCAGCTCGTCTTCATCCTTCAAATTCAAAGCCTTGAGTCCATTCTGACGAATATTAGCAAAATCAGCTACGCTAGTACGCTTGACTACCCCTAGACGAGTCGTAAAGAAGAGATAAGAGTCTTGGCTATGATCCTGTTCCACATTGATAATAGTTTGAATTGTTTCTCCTTCATCCAATTTCAGGAGATTCACAATTGGTAAACCTTTTGCAGTCCGGCCATATTCAGGTATCTCATATCCTTTCAGACGATAAACTCGTCCCTTATTAGTGAAGAAGAGTAGACGATCATGAGTACTAGTCGAAACAAGTTCCTTGACGAAATCATCATCCTTGACGCCTGTCCCTTGAACACCACGACCTCCACGTTTCTGAGCTGTAAACTCATCTTGGTTTAAACGTTTGATATATCCTTTATTTGACAAGGTGATCAAAACATCCGCTTCTTCAATCAGATCTTCATCTTCTAGAGAGAGAACTTCTCCTACCATAAGCTCTGTTCGACGTTCATCAGCAAATTTCCGCTTAACTTCATCCAATTCTTCTCTAATAATTGTAAGAACTCTTTCAGGTTTAGCTAAGATATCTGCCAAATCAGCTATTAGAGCAATCAATTCATCATATTCTGACTGAATTTTATCGCGTTCCAAACCGGTCAAACGACGCAAACGCATATCGAGAATAGCCTGACTTTGACGCTCAGACAATTCAAACTTAGCCATTAATTCAGCCTGTGCTTCTGCATCCGTCTCACTGTTACGAATAATACGAATAACTTCATCGATGTGGTCAAGAGCAATTAGTAAACCTGCTAAAATATGAGCACGTGCCTCAGCCTTATCTTTATCAAAGGCTGTTCGACGAGTCACAACTTCTTTTTGGTGCTCGATATAAGCTAAAAGGATCTCACGGAGTGAGAGTATTTTAGGAACACCACCCTGAATCGCTAACATATTAAAGCTGAAATTGGTCTGCATTTGTGTCAATTTAAAGAGATTATTTAGAATGACATGAGCAGACGCATCCCGACGAACCTCAATGACAAAACGAACACCCTCACGATTAGACTCGTCACGGACAGCTGTAATACCATCGATGCGTTTTTCCTGTACTAAGCGAACAATGTGTTCATGAACCTTAGTCTTATTAACCATATAAGGAAACTCAGTTACGACAATCCGCTCGCGACCATTTTTCATTTCTTCGATTTCAGTCCGAGAACGTAAAACGATCGATCCTTTCCCCGTTTCATAAGCACGGTGAATACCTGATTTGCCCATAACTAGAGCGCCAGTTGGAAAATCAGGCCCAGGCAAAACTTCCATAATATCACGGGTTGTTGCTTCAGGATTATCCATGACTAGCTTAACTGCATCAATAGACTCCGCTAAATTATGAGGCGGAATATTAGTCGCCATTCCAACAGCAATACCAGTTGCGCCATTGACCAAAAGATTTGGGAAACGTGCAGGAAGGACTATTGGTTCTCGCTCATTAGCATCATAGTTATCGATAAAGTCAACAGTATTCTTGTTGATATCACGAAGCATCTCAAGAGCAATTTTGCTCATACGTGCTTCTGTATAACGCTGAGCAGCAGCTCCATCTCCGTCCATAGAACCAAAATTTCCATGGCCATCAACAAGCATGTAGCGATAGCTCCACCATTGCGCCATCCGAACCATAGCTTCATAAATCGATGAGTCACCATGCGGATGGTATTTACCCATAACATCACCTGTAATACGGGCTGATTTTTTATGTGGTTTATCAGGAGTAACTCCCAGCTCATTCATTCCATAAAGAATCCGACGATGAACCGGTTTTAATCCATCACGAACATCTGGAAGTGCACGAGAAACGATAACACTCATAGCATAGTCAATGAAACTTGTCTTCATTTCACTCGTTAAATTGACATTTACTAAATTCTTATCTTGCATTAAAAAAATGCCTCTTTTCACTTTATATAACTGTACTATTATATCATATTTTAAACATTTTTTCAGTAAATAGCCTTGATCCTAAAAACGTTTACATCTTTTAAAGATGACCATCTGCCGTGACAAAGCATGTTAAAAGTGATAGAATAGACTTGTTTGGGACAAACCCGTAAAAAAATAAAAGGAGATTTTAGAGATGACTCTTGAAAAACAACATAAAAAAGTAATCCTTATTGGTGATGGTGCCGTAGGTTCTTCATACGCATTTGCGCTTGTAAACCAAGGAATTGCACAAGAACTTGGTATTATTGAGATTCCGCAATTATTTGAAAAAGCTGTTGGTGATGCAGAGGACCTTAGCCATGCGCTAGCATTTACCTCACCTAAGAAAATCTATGCTGCAAAGTACGAAGACTGTGCGGATGCTGACCTTGTTGTTATCACAGCTGGTGCTCCCCAAAAACCAGGCGAAACTCGTCTTGATCTTGTTGGTAAAAACCTTGCTATCAACAAATCTATCGTTGAGCAAGTTGTTGCTTCTGGTTTCGATGGTATCTTCCTCGTAGCTGCTAACCCAGTTGATGTCTTAACTTACTCTACTTGGAAGTTCTCTGGCTTCCCTAAAGAACGTGTCATTGGTTCTGGTACATCACTTGACTCAGCTCGTTTCCGTCAAGCTTTGGCAGCTAAAATCGGTGTTGATGCTCGTTCAGTCCATGCCTACATCATGGGTGAACATGGTGACTCAGAGTTCGCTGTTTGGTCACACGCTAACGTAGCTGGTGTAAAACTAGAACAATGGTTACAAGCTAACCGTGACTTGAACGAAGCAGATCTTGTAGACCTCTTCATTTCAGTCCGTGACGCCGCTTACTCAATCATCAATAAAAAAGGTGCTACATACTACGGTATCGCAGTTGCCCTTGCTCGTATTACTAAAGCTATCCTTGATGATGAAAATGCCGTTCTACCACTTTCTGTCTTCCAAGAAGGCCAATATGGAGTTGAAAACGTCTTTATCGGTCAACCGGCAATCGTTGGTGCTCACGGTATCGTACGTCCAGTAAATATCCCATTGAACGATGCTGAAACTCAAAAAATGCAAGCTTCTGCTAAAGAGTTACAAGCAATCATTGATGAAGCATGGAAAAATCCAGAATTCCAAGCAGCTTCTAAAAACTAAGAAAAAAACATCTCCTTGTTAAAAGGGGATGTTTTTTTTGCTTTATACAGATTTGTCAGCAAAAATATCTATCAAATAAGGTACGATGAGCTCGCTCTCTAGGTCTTTCAAAGAAGAAATCCAGACAAAGTCTGTGTGCTCTTCTGGATCTAATATAATATCACGCTCTTCCAAAATTCTACCCGCATAAACTAAGCGTGTGAAAACAGTATCTTTGCTAGCATCAAACTGACTATCTTCATGGATAATCTTATCAATCCGAAGGTTTTGATTAACCTCCTCCATAGCCTCACGTAGAGCGGCCTCTCTAGGCAGTTCATTCTCTTCTACACTTCCGCCTGGAATATCCCAATAAGATGGATAGACATTAGGGAGGCCTCGCTTTATTTTCGAGCGTTTGATAAGCAAATACTTCCCGTCTTTCTCGATCAAGCTATGGGCAATTAATTTTACTGTCATTGCATGTTCCTCCAAGAAAGAAAAAAGACTCCGAAGAGTCCAATTTTAAGTCATCCACCCTGAGAGAATCGAACTCCCATCTCAAGAACCGGAATCTTACGTGATATCCATTACACTAAGGGTGGCAACTCATTTATTATAACTAATTTTCACTAAAAATACAAGTCTAAAAAGAAAAAGAAGTTGAGAAAACTCAACTTCTAAATTATCTTATAATTCGATATCACCAAACAAGTCAGCCATTGAGAATCCAGTTTGAGTTTCTGGAAGTTCAAAGTCACGTTTTTCTTGACGTTTAGGACGACGTGGACGTGATTGGCGTTTTTCTTCTTTTTCTTGTCCTTCTTCTTGCGCAGGGCGTTCTTCAAGAGCTTTAATAGAAAGTGATACACGCTCATTAGCTGGGTTAACTTCAAGAACTTTAACAGTTACTTCTTGTCCAACTGACAAGACATCTTTTGGATTTTCAACACGTTTGTGAGAAATTTGTGAGATGTGAACCAAACCATCAATACCTGGCAATACTTCAACAAAAGCACCAAAGTCTGTCAAGCGTTTAACAGTACCTTCAATTACATCACCAGCAGCAAGTTTTTGTTCAACACCATCCCATGGTCCAGGTGTTGTAGCTTTAAGTGAAAGTGATACACGACCTTCTTCTTCGTTTAAGTCAAGGACTTTCACTTCAATTTCTTCACCAACTGTTACAACAGATTTAGGTGATACGTTACGCTCATGTGATAACTCAGTTAAGTGAACCAAACCATCAACACCACCAAGATCAATGAAAGCACCAAAGCTAGTGATACGAGCAACTTTACCAGTTACAACATCACCAACATTCAATTTTCCAAATACTTCAGCACGAGCTGCTGCAGCTTCAGCTTCAACAACTTCACGACGTGAAAGGATGAAGCGATTTTCTTTTGGATCAACTTCTTTAATCTTAGCATCAAATTCTTGACCTACAAAGCGTTCAGTATTACGTACAAAACGAGTGTCAAGCATTGAAGCTGGAATAAAACCACGAAGTCCTTCAAACTCAACAGAAAGTCCACCCTTAACTGCACGAGTTCCTTTAACAGTAACAACTTCTTCTTCACGACCAACCAATTTGTCCCATGCTTTGCGAGCTTCTAAACGTTTTTTAGATACTAGGTAAGTAACTGTATCTGTATCTTTACCCACTACTTGACGAAGAACGAGCAATTCAAGTGTTTCGCCTGTTTTTACAAGGTCGTTAATGTCAGCATCACGATCATTAGTCAACTCACGAAGAGTTAACACTCCTTCAACACCAGTGCCAGAAATTGCAACATTAGCTTGGTTTGCATCAACTGTCAATACTTCAGCAGTAACAACATCACCTGGCTCGACTTGGCTAACACTGTTTAGCAAATCTTCAAATTCATTCATCTAAAAAATCCTCCAACAATCAAGTTTTCACTTGACATCCATTTTATTTTCCTAAGCGCCCGCAACGACATGTTAATTTATCTTTACCGTTTTTATACCTTTTATAAAGAAATAAAATACCCTAAGATATTTTAACCCCTCATCTGATATATCACCTAAGAACTGGGGTAGCTGGATTCGAACCAACGCATGAGGGAGTCAAAGTCCCTTGCC
>JAFEHB010000217.1_pt1 | contig 43678 bp, 41 predicted proteins | sample 9267121 | NCBI WGS metagenome assembly JAFEHB01 (sample SAMN17103336, study PRJNA684904) | human gut metagenome | isolation source: diarrhea sample from child under the age of five | host: Homo sapiens | place: South Africa: Mafikeng, Mafikeng Provincial Hospital | collected 2019-09 | reverse complement strand
AATCTTTCAAAATTATATCATGAATGACTTCAAATCAGAAATAAGTTCTACTTTTCAAAAAATTATCCCTATTACTTGACCTCAATCTTTTTTTCATTTATTCTATAAGTATCTTATATCGAACGGAGGTATCAGTCCATTGAAGAACTAATTCTGACTAACAAATTTAATCTCGTAAAGCCGAGTGTTTATTTTTTGTGGACAGAATTTAGTTTAACATGGATTGGTATGCCTTGTGCTGTAAAGGCGTAGTTTCTTTATGGCATACTATTATTCATATTATTACCCCTGAGTCTGTCCACTGTGACAGGCTTTTTATTTTGAATAAGGATGTGATAATATGTCGACAATCTCGATTAAAAATCTTTCTTTCGCCTATAACGGTCAAGATCTACTCTTTGACAATGTTTCCCTATCACTTGATAGCCAATGGAAATTAGGACTGCTTGGACGCAATGGTCGCGGTAAGACTACCCTTTTAAATATTATTCAAGGAAAGCTGGATTACAGTGGTAAAATTAGCGCCAATATAGATTTTGAATATTTTCCTCAAGCAATCAGTGATAAAGATAATCTAACCTTATACGCTATTCAAGATAAGTTTCACGTGGAACAATGGGAACTGGAAAAAGAATTTTCGCAACTTCAATTGGATCCTAAAGTGTTGTGGCAACCTTTCAATACCCTTAGTGGTGGCGAGCAAACTAAGGTACTGCTAGCTCTAGCTTTCAAAAATAAAGACAGTTTCGTTTTACTTGATGAACCTACTAATCATCTAGATGCACATACACGTCAACAAGTTGCTACATATCTGAATAATAAGAAACAAGGGTTTATTATTACTAGTCATGATCGCGATTTTCTCAATCAAGTTATTGATCATACACTCGTAATTGAAGCTCAAAATATTCGCTTGCAACAAGGTGATTATGCTAGATATGAAGAACAAAAAGCGATTGAAGATAAGAGCAATCTAGCTCAAAATGAAAAACTTAAACGTAGTATTTCCCAACTTAAAACTTCTGCTGCTCAAAAGAAGAATTGGGCTCGTAGTGCTGAACGCGAAAAGGAGAATAACTCCCACGCTGATAAAGGCTTTATCACTGCCAAGGCCGCTAGAGTTATGAAACGTTCAACTACTATGCAAAAACGCATAGAATCTCAAATTAAAGATAAAGAAGGCTTACTGACAAATATTGAAACTATTACCCCATTGAGTATCAACTTTCAAACTAGTCACCATCAAGATATCTTGAATGTTGAGAAACTTACTCTTACTTACCCAGGATATGATAGTTTGTTCAAGCCGATTTCTTTCAATCTAAAACAAGGACAACAAGTAGTTCTCAAGGGTGATAATGGTTCAGGAAAATCTTCATTAATCAGGGCTATCTTGAAACAAGATGATATTAAGATTATTGAAGGAAATATTTCTCTAGCTAGCAATCTAAAAATCAGTTACTTGCAACAATTAGAAGATAATAACACTGATAATCTCAAGCAATTCGCTGAACATCATCATCTGGAATATAACGAACTTTTAAATATTCTGCATAAATTAGGCGTGGAACGTAATACCTTTACTAACCGCATTTGTGACTTAAGTGCTGGTCAAAAGAAGAAAGTTTTTCTTGCAAAAAGCTTGCTAGAACCAGCTAATTTATACCTTTGGGATGAACCTTTAAACTATCTTGATACTTTCAATCAAGACCAAATTATTGAGTTAATCAAGACATATCGCCCTACTATGCTGATTATCGAGCATGATAGTCGCTTTATTGATGAAATTGATGCAGAAGTTATTGAACTGCAAAAACCTTAATCTAGCAAAAATGCTAAGAACTATTCTTCACAAGTTCTTAGCATTTTTCTTTATTAAAATTTTCGAAAATCTTTCTGAGTAAATTAAATAACCAATCACACAGGTTAAAATATCCGCAACTGGTTGTGCCATTACTACTCCATGGTAGCCGAGAATTTTAGCCATTACTACCATACTGATGAAATATACCACGCCTTGACGAGAGATCGACATCACCAAGGCACTCCACCCTTTCCCAGCTGATTGAAAAACAGTGGTATAAACCAAGATAGCTCCAATAAATGGCGTTGTTAGTAGACAGACTCTCAACATATAAGAGCCATCAGCAATGATTTGCGGATTATTCATAAACAACTTAATTACGAATGGAGAAAGTACAATCAAGATCAAGGAAGCAATAATCGCATAAACTACTTCCACCTTGAAATCATAACGCAAAACTTCGCGGAATCTCTTTGCATTCTTAGCTCCATAGTTATATCCAATCAATGGCTGAGCTCCAAAAGCAAAACCTACCAAGACAAGTGTTACAATCCCATATACTTTTTGCGTAATTCCCATCGCCGCAACCTTGTCATTACCATAAATAACAAGATAGTTATTTAATAAAGCCATCCCAAATGTCTGCATAAAATTAGTAACAGAGCTTGGAATTCCAATTGCGATAATCTCTTTAAAATGATACCAACTAACCTTAATGTATTTGAGATTGAATGACAAATACTTGCTGTCTTTCCAAGTAAAGTAGATTAGTAATCCTGTATTTAATACGTATCCTAAAATATTAGCGAAGGCTACCCCAGCAGCTCCCCATTTAAATCCAAATAGGAAAATCGGATCTAAAATGATTGCTAGTACTGTTCCTGAAATTGTCGCTATCATTGACTTGACTGCAAGTCCTTCTGTTCTAATCATATTCCCTGGAACTAATGACAGTGTGATAAATACCGAGCCGATTACCAATACCCGATAAAATTCAGCTGCATATTTATAAGTCTGAGCATTAGCCCCTAGAAGATGCATGATAGGTGCTTCAAAAACTAATAACAATACTGTCAAAATAATCGTAAAAATTATATCTCCATAAAAACTAAAGCTACTTACATGCTTACTTTCTTCATATCGTTTCTGTCCAAATAATCTTGAAATTAAGGCACTTCCACCTAAGCCAAAAATGTCACCGACTGCTAGCATAAACATAAATAGTGGCGAACTTACAGTAATTCCTGCCACTAAATCAGTGTTCCCAGTCTTAGCGACAAAATATGTATCAGCTATATTGTACACCATACTAATAATCATACTAAATACTACTGGCAATGCTAGTTGATAGTAGACTTTTTTGACTGGAGCTTTTTCAAAAAGTTCTTCCAAAATATCACCTCAAAATTTAGTTATCTTTTCATATTATCACTATTTTAGACTTTTCGTAAGAAATTTTTAAGCAATTACAACGCTCGATTTAACAAAATTCACTCCAAATTCGGTGTAATAATTAATTTGAGGATGGAAAAAACTAATGATTTCCAGCTTCAATTTTGTATTCACCTTTATAGCTAGGATTTATTATATAGTTTCCTATGTTAGTAGCTGCAGTATCTCCATACTGACCACTAAAGAATTTATATCCTAGATTAGACATAAATTCATCCATATCTTTATCTAGAATAACTTTAGCCTTTTTTTCTTAAAAAAGTAACTCTGACTTTCAGTTTGAGCGTCAATTCCGTCAGTATAAAATACTGTGTATGCCGCTACAAAATTATCTAATGCCATTAAATCTGTTGTTTCATCCATGTCCGTTATAAAAGCCATATTAAATTGTAGACGTCGATGTTGTTTCTTTTCCTCTGCATTTAACTGAGCAATTCTCTCAGACAAATTTTCTGGCTCTATCACTAACCATTGAACATTATCTGGCATAGAGTATTTTTCAGATAAATCGTTCTTCCCTACTTGAACTAAGGTTATTTTACTCACTCAAACTCTCCCCCCTTTTTCGACAACTATAAAGCATCATTCCACAATCCTACTAAGTTGTCACTGGAATACTGTACGATCTTCTTGGCAGTATATACCAACGCTTCATTCCAGTTCTTCAATCCTACTAAGTAATACTCCAACGCATGTTTTAACTCTAATGAATCTGGCACTATCAAACCATTCTTTTGATGATCAACATAAGGGCTAGGAACTGAATTAATTTGTGGAATTCCCGCACTTATTCCTGCAATTTGAAGATATAAATCCATATCCTTGCCCATACCTATAATCAAACGAACAAAATTCCACTTACTAACAAGCGAATTTTCAGAATCAATCTTATAAAAATCAACTCGTTTAAAGAGTTTAACATTACGCAGAATTTCCTGACTTTCTTCATCTTGAAGTTCATTTTCTGCCATTTCTGCTACTTGCACATCAGCTTCAGTGATATTTAACTTGTCTAATATTCTTTCTTTTAAATAGTCCAATTTCTCCATTGAACTAGAATTAGCAGCATAGCCACCTAATATCAGTTCAACATATTTATTTTTCTGCATAAATTGACTGACTTCATTAGTCACTATCTTTAATTCTTCAATTGGAGTTTTATCAACTAATACGAATACTCTCAAAGCTCTAATTCGCTGACTTTGTCCCAAGCGTAACCGACTATCAAATGGCGGAATTTGCAAGACCGGCACTTGCATATTTAATTCAGCTAACTTATCTTTTACCAATTCCGTATTTCTTGGAGTATCGGCTACAATCACGTCCACTTTTTTTAATTGCTCTAGATCAGGAAAATCATGCTCAATATCTAAACGATCACTAAAAATACTCATAATCACCTTACTTTGTCTAGGTAGATCTAAAATTCTTTGATTGTGTCTTTTTTCTCCTGCAAGTACAACTACATCATCTTCAGTAAGATTATGTTCAATAAATTCAGAGTATTTTTCGGAAATCAAATCTCTCATTGAATCATATTTTGTTTGTTTAAAGTTTTGCTTGAACAAAGGATTAACTGTCACTTCACCATTATGTTCCAGCCTAAATCTCCATTCACCAGCTAAATTGAAGAATTCTTGTTTTTCAAAACCATTGTCATTATGTGTGACAATACTCGACAAAAAGCCTCGATCATCAAAGATATAAACTTTAGAAAGCTTCTTTTCCTTAAAGAAATTTATTCTTTGAAGTTGTCCTAAATTTCCACTGATAATTTACGCATATGGTTGATTATCTACCCTTACTAAAATGTAAAAAGGATTATAAATAAAGACCGCATTTTTAGACCAAGCAAATTCTAGAGGATTAACTGGTCTAATGTTATCAAGGTGGGTGTCTTGTAAATCATCAAAAATACTATAATAATCAATATCATACAAATCTTGTCTTTGTAGAAAATCTCGCAACATTGGTGCATATTCTAGAATAATTGTCTTATTCTTCTCCTTAGCTTGATTAAACATCATTAACTGATTGACCGTATCATCAAATTCCATTTTCTTAGTCGTATAGTACCACTCTAAAAATTCCAATTCCCAGTCAGTATGATTCTAATTCCACGTCGGAATAAAGTAGAACATCATTTTCACTTCCTAACTATCACTTATTTAATCCATTTCTTGTAACTGTATAAACTCTTACCAGCACGAATCTGATCTTGAGTAGTAAAGATCATACCAACACACATTAATGCCATTCCCGGCAACATTACCACTTTTCTATAACTTGGGAAAAGTACCCCTAGATACAAAGGAGCACCAGCAATTAAACAAATATATATTGATCCAAAAACTGAAAAGAACCAGACATATTTATTGATATAACGTTTTGTATCTTTCCCAGGTCTTACCCCTTTAATATAGTCACCACTATTACGTAACCCTTCAGCAAGCTGACCAGCATCAATATTTACAAACCCAAACACAATTGATAATGTAAATAGAACAATAATATACATAGTTGCCCCCGTAAATGTATACATAGACATGCCCTTTTCAAATATCTTTAAAAATCCCACTGGGAAATGGTGAGCAAGGATTTGTAATAAATAACTAGTGATCATAAACATTGATATCGCAAACATGATTGCCATCCCACCACTTGCATTGGGTTTGATTGGAATATAAGATTCTCTGTTTAGATCATTGTTTATCATTACCTGTGTTACTGGTATTCGATATTCTGAACGTTCCATAAGAACCGATAAAACTATAATCAGAAGAATCGCCAGAATTACTATACTCGTGATTAGCACTGCATGGGGACTCTTGGAAATTTTCTTAAAACCTTCTCCTGCTTGTTGTCCAATTCCAGATATAATCCCAAACAGCATGATTAACATCATTCCACCGACACCTTTACTACCGTTAATTGTCGATAGATATATCGTCAGAAATCCCCCAGCTAACAAGATGCAAACTATACCGGCTTTATACATTAAATCCAACTTCAAATCAAAGTTCATCACAATTCCGATAGCTTGGATGATTGATACAACCAGGGTTATCAGATTTCTTACGTAGCCACTCTCTTTTTCGCTTAGATTTCCTAATCCTAGTGGCTTTATCATAGCTAAAACCGACCATAAAATCATAACAATCATATATGGTCCTAGCCCCATCGACATTAACGTCAGTTTCGTTAGATTTCCCCCTGTTGCACTACTTGTCAGCTGCATAATATAATTACTCTTCGCTTCCGCAACCGTATCCCCTAAAGGAATAGGTATCGAAGACCCCAGTATGTATATCGTCAAAATAACTGCAGTTGTCATAAATTTGGGCGCAAAAAAACTAAATAGCGTATCCTTTTTAGGCTTTCTTCTTAAACTCATTCACTCATCCTCATTTTTTTATATTCTTATCTGAGAGTATACCTTGTACAACGGATTATTGTTAACCGTATACTAAAAAAATTATTTCCCAGGTTATTTTCATGCTATAATTTTTTTAGATTTTTTAGAGAGGATTTGATTATTTTGCGAATGAAACATCCCATGTTACGTTGGGGACTAATATTTATTTTAGGTTTATTAGGATGTTTAGTTGTGTTTATTGGTGCCTATGTAATCTATATGCAGACACATTATTATAGAATTAAAGATTATCAACCACTATCTATTAGACAAAAACTTAATCACTCTAATAAACTGCAAACAAATACTACCTACTCTGCTGCTACATATAATGTTGGATTTGGAGCATATAATCAGAAGTTTAGTTTTTTTATGGATACCGGCAAAATGAAGGACGGTACTAAAACACAAGGAAAATACGGAAAAGCTGAAAATGAAGCTGCTGTTTTACAAAATACAAATGGTGAAATCAATACGATGAAAAAAATTAATGCAGACTTCATGTTATTTCAAGAAATAGATGTTGATTCATCACGTAGTTATCACGTCAATCAAGTTAAAAAAATGAGTCAAAACTTTGCTAACTATGAAGAAATTTTTGCAAATAATTTCCATTCTCCTTATCTGTTATATCCTCTAAATGATCCACATGGAGCAGTTCAATCAGGACTATTATCACTCAGTAAATATCCTGTAGAACAAGCTACTCGTCGTAAATACCCTGTTTCTACCAGTTTTATTACTAAATTTACTGATTTAGATAGATGTTTCACCGTTATGAAAATTCCAGTAACTAATGGTCATAAACTGATTTTAATTAATAGTCATATGTCTGCTTATGATAAAGGTGGTAAAATGCGTGTTAAACAGTTAAAGCTTTTAAATTCTGTCATGGAATCTGAATATAAAAAGGGTAATTATGTCATTGTCGGTGGTGACTTTAACCATACATTTGGTCGAAAGATGTTAACCCATTTTAAGTCCCAACAAGAAACTCCCGACTGGGTGTCTGTCCTCTCTTCGAAAGATCTCGCACCTGATATTCGCATGGTTCATGCTAAAAATGAAAACACTGTTCCAACTTGTCGCGGTACTGATATTCCTTATCAAAAAGGAAAGACTTATACCACAGTTATTGATGGCTTCTTAGTATCCAAGAATGTTCAGGCTACTTCTGAAAACATCAACACTGAATTTGCCTATGCCGATCATAATCCAGTTAAATTAAGTTTCAAGCTATTGAATCAATAACCTCTAAGAACGTTGAACTAATCACGTTCTTTTTTTATTCATAAAATTTTATCGTAAATTCCGAACTTTAACTATTGTGCACAATATTATTCTGTGATATATTATTTGTGGGTTTTGAAACCGTTTACTTTAACGGAGAAAGAAGGTTTTTATATGTTTAAAAAATTACTTGCTCCACCCGGTAAAAAGCCACGTCTTTCAGATGCCGAGGTTGCTCGTAAATATCCACGTTATCGTACTCAAGTTATTATCTCTATTTTTGTTGGTTATATGGGGTACTATTTTGTTCGTAATACCACTTCCATTCTTTCTGGGATTTTGAAGATGTCAGCTACCGAAATAGGAATTATAACTTGTGCCAGCTATATTGCTTATGGTGTTTCTAAATTTGTCTCTGGACTTATTTCAGATGAATCAAATTCTAAAATTTTTCTACCTCTAGGACTATTATTATCAGGTATTATTAATATTTTTATCGGTGTTATTCCATCAGTAATCACAAGTGTCTGGCTATTTACCATCTTCTATCTAATTAACGGTTGGTTACAAGGTATGGGATGGCCTCCTGGTGCTAGAACTCTAGTATACTGGTTTGGTAATAAGGAACGTATCACTTACGGTACTATTTGGAATCTATCACATAATTTTGGTGGGGCTATTGCACCTTTACTAGCAGGTGCTGGCTTGGCACTTGCTGGAAATGATCCATTAGCACAAGCACGTGCAGCATATTGGTTCCCAGGTATTGTTGTTTGTATCATGGCCGTTATTATTTATTTTATTCAAGAAGACACTCCAGAATCAGTTGGATTACCACCAATTGAAGAATATAAATCAGAAGAATATCGTGAAAGTGATAATGCTAAACTTGAAGAAGATGCTGCTGCTGTTGAAATGAGCATGGGTGAAATTGTTAAGAAATATATTTTGCCAAACACTAAATTAATGTGGTCCTCACTTTACGCTGCTCTCGTTTATATTTTACGTTATGGTATCGTTTCTTGGACCCCTAAGTTCTTAGCAACTAGCATTCAAGACGGTGGTAAAGGTATCACTGCTGCTGCCGGTATGGGAGGATTTTCTTTCTTCGAGCTTGGTGGAATTGCTGGTATGTTAATTGCAGGTTGGGTATCAGCTAAATTATTCAAGAATTCTAAACCATTAACCAACGTTGCTTGTTTAATCATTACTCTCATATTATTAGTTGCTTATTGGTTTATTCCAGCTGGTCCTGAATATATGATTTGGGATTTCGCAATTCTTATCGGTTTAGGTGCTTCCATTTATGGACCAGTTATGATGGTTGGTTTGTATGCGATGGAACTTGTTCCTAAAGCTGCTGCTGGTGCTGCCGCTGGCTTGTCTGGTACTTTCAGTTATGTTGGTGGCGCTACTGTTGCTACTTTGGTTATCGGTATCATCGTTGACCATTTAGGCTGGGGTGTTGCATTTATCGTATTCGGTATCTCTGGTATTGCTGCTATCATTTGTACCCTACTTTCACGTGATAAATCTCTAGAATATTGGGAAGATGATAAAAAATAATCTAAATATATATAAGTTTTTAAAAAATGACGTTGTACCAATTCCATAAAGAATTGATATAACGTCATTTTTTCTTAATATAATTTGAAAAAGTATTCTATTTAATTTGCTGGGCTATCGATACTTTGGCTTAATTCCAGATTTTCATTTGCCACTTGGACTATTTCTTCAATCTTACTTTGAATTGCCATTAAAGCCCCTGCCCCTAAATAAAGACGTGCTGGTGGATTTCCGCCAAATCGTCATTAAATTTCTACTTATGATATGGTCTACCAGCATTTATCATGAATCCACGGTAAATTTGTTCTGTTAAAACCATTCTCATCAGTTGATGAGGAAGTGTGAAACGACCAAAAGAAATTTTTGTATTTGCTCTTTTTAAAACTTCAGGACTTAATCCTAAAGATCCACCGATAACAAAAGTAATATCACTAGTGCCGTATGTTCCTAAATCTGCTAACTCTTTAGCAAATTCTTCCGAAGAACGCTCCTTACCTTCAATCGCAAGGGCGTATACATATTCTTTATCTTTGATTTTCGCTAAAATACGTTCCCCCTCTTTTTCTTTCACGCCTTCCATTTCAGCTGGGCTTAATTTTTCAGGGGCCTTTTCATCAGGAACTTCGACAATTTGAAATTTACAAAAAGTACCTAGACGTTTTGCATATTCTGCAATTCCCTGTTTTAAATATTTTTCTTTTAACTTACCCACACCAATAATTTTTATATTCATAAGAAATCCACCTTCACACACAAGTTATTCACAAAGTTATCCACATATCCACAATTAGAATTCCTATATATTGTTACGAATATATTTTCGCCACAAGATTTATTGTTTCTTAATTTGTCAAGAATCAATTACTTATTCACAGGAATATTAAATAAAATTAATTTTTATAACTGCTTACAAAAGTTATTATATCAATGTTTATTTTGATTATTATAGCTAGATTATAAAGTTATTAACAATTATTCCACAGTCTGTGGATAACTTTATTTTTGTCTTTTCCCTTTATTCTGTAGTATTTTATGACTTTTCAACAGCCTTAAAATTTGTTATCCAAAAATCTATCCACAAAATAAAAAACACATATCTATCTTACAAGATATGTGCCAAAATTTCTATTTAATTTTCGTTAGATGCTGAAGTGGTATTAGAATCATTTGCTTCTAAAGTCAACTTCACATTAGTAGTCTTCTTACTACCTTCATGATAATACTCAATTGAAACAGTATCACCAATCTTATGTTTGTACAATTCTTCTTTCAATGTCGCTACATCGCTAATCTTCTTACCATTAACCTTTGTAATCACATCATACTTCTTAATATCAGTGTTCTTCAATGGAGAATCAGATTCAACACTCGCAATTACCACACCTTCAGTCACACTACTTGGCAATTTCAAAGTTGATGATTGATCACTAGAAGAAATGTTACTCAAATCGACCACTGCCACACCTAAGGCTGGACGAGATACTTTACCATTTTTCACAAGCTGATTAATGATCTTAACAACTTCATTACTTGGAATTGCAAATCCCATTCCTTCAACTGATGTGCTGTCACTGCCATATGAACTTGTGCCAGTAGAAGACAATTTCATGGAATTAATTCCGATTACTTGACCTGCTAAGTTGATTAAAGGACCACCAGAGTTACCAGGGTTGATGGCTGCATCTGTTTGAATTACAGTTGCTTGGCCAGTTGCATTACCAGAACTATCAGTTACATCAATTGTACGTTTCTTAGCTGAGATAATCCCTTCAGTTAATGAAGTTGCATATTGAGAACCCAATGGCGAACCGATAGCCAAGGCTGTTTCACCAACTTGAATATTGTCAGAGTCACCAAATGACGCTACTTGTGTTACGTCTTTAGCATTGATCTTCAATACCGCTAAGTCACTAACTGCATCATGTCCAACTTCTGTAGCAGAGACTTTTTTACCACTAGCCAAGATAATTTCAATCTTATTGGATCCAGAAACAACGTGATTATTAGTTACAATGAAAGCTGTATTCCCAGATTTTTTGTAAATCACACCAGAACCTTCACTAGTACTTGTTGTTTCTCCTTTACTACTATTACCAAAGATTGCTTCAAGTGAATCAGATGCACTGCTAGAAGAATAAGCTTCAACTGAAACTACTGCATTTTTCACTGATTTGAAAGCTTTAGTTGTCTGACTACTTACATCTACCTTAATATTAGATGTTTTCGTTGTTCCCAAAGAATTGTTGGAAGTTACATTTCTATTTTCATACCAGTTGTATCCACCAACTGCAATACCTCCACCAAGTAGGCCTGCTACTAAGCTAACAAGTGCAACTTTCTTGATAATTTTATTATTGTTATTGTTGTTGTTATTTTGATTGTTATTTGATGAATTTAATTCTGTAAATTCTCCTTCAATAGGACCTCTTTCACCCATTTTTCCAGCCCCTTTCAAGCTATTTCATAACCTAATTCTAGGATCTAATTATGAAAATTTTGCGAACAAAATAATTAATTTTCTCTAAAAAACTTTCTTTATAATTGGATTAATGGAGTTGCTTGTTTAGGATCTGTATCACAAATTTCAAAGTCATGACCAACCGCTAAATCGTGTTCTTTCATGATATCTTCTACTGTGACATGCGCTAATGCCTTAACATTATTTTCCTGACTTAGATGTCCCAAGAATATTTTCTTAGTATTATTTCCCAAAACATCCATCAAAGCTGCAGCCCCATCATCATTCGACAAGTGCCCTGTATCACTCATAATTCTTTGTTTCAATGACCAGGAGTATGGTCCCATCCGCAACATTTCTGTATCATGATTACATTCAAATAGATAAGCTTCAGCATTATTAATCACACCAGCTACACTATCTGGGACATAGCCAGTATCTGTAACAATCGCAAATGAAGATTTTCCGTGATGTAACTCATAAAATTGAGGTTCAGCGGCATCGTGTGATACACCAAAACTTTCAATATCAACATCGCCAATACTCAAAGCCTTCCCCATATCAAAAATATGCTTTTGCTCCAAAGGAACTTTGCCAATTTTCGCACTCATTGCGTCCCAAGTTCCTTGATTAGCGTAAATATTCATGCCATATCTTCTGGCCAAAACACCTACACCCTTGATATGATCGCTATGTTCATGCGTTACTAATAAGCTATCTACATCCTTCAAAGTTCTACCAATTGAATTCATCAATTCTTCGATCTTTTTCCCAGATAAACCTGCATCTACTAGTACTTTACTCTTAGGTGTTTCAATATATGTAGCATTACCAGTACTTCCGCTCGCTAAAACGCTGATTTTCATTCCTTGATCTTCCAAATCTAAAATCTCCCTAATTAGTTTCCAACGATAATAATAACAATTTAGTCTTCTTTTTTAAAGTTAATCGCTTTATTTTGTGAATTTATAGCTCATTTCTAACAACTTTAATATCTGTTCTGGAGCTACTTTTTTCAATTGTACGCTAATCCAATGTTGCTTATTCATGTGATATGCAGGTAAATATCCTTCTTCTCAATTAATTCTGGCTCTAATTTTAAATCTATAATTTCTTCTAACTGAGTACCTTTTAATCCTAATTTTTCTGCTTCAACATCCATAATAATCGCATACCATTTACGATTGTAGTGGTGCCTAAGAACTGCATAATTAGGGTTTTTCTTCCATAAATATTCTGGATTTACTTGATGATGTTCAGCGACATATGCAAATAATTCTTTACGTTCCACTAACTCTACCTCATTCAGCCAAATCGTGCAAAAAAATAGAACTAAGAAATTTTCCTAGTTCTATTTTCTCACTAATCATCCATAATTGCACCAGTGAACGCATTTAAGCGTCGATATTGCACAATTCCAGATGAATCACTCTTAATCTTCACATTCCATGTTGGAATTAAAATTGTATTATTATTTGCTGTCAATAACTTAGTATAACCTAGTTTTACCCATTTAACCGTTGAATTAGCTGGAATCTTGTTATATTGATACAACAAAATAACTGCTCGTCTCTGGCTAATCGTCTTCTTCACTTCTCTTAATTGATGAATTTTAGCGAGATGACGTTGAGTATAACCTACAACATAACCACCTTTAACCGTAAATCTCAATTGACCCTCAGGTGTATAGATTGGCTTTCCATGCACCATTTGCGTATAAACAATGGTATTTTTACTTGATAATTCTTTAGAGTATGCATAGTCTTTCCCATGAATTATCAAGCTCGCATCATCAACTACTGAATTTAAAGTTTTTTGTGGATTATCGCTATCATTTATTTTAATTAACGTGGTAAAATCACCCGTCAATTTATGATCATTATATGTCCAGGTAACGTAGCGTAAATCAGTATCAGCTTTATTCTTCAAATCATCGCTATTAGGACTTGCAAGATAATATCCTTCACTAGCTCGATTCGACAATATCGGATTTATTTCAATCTGATCATTCCGAATACTCTTCATAATCGTTTCATTAGCACCCTGGTTAGAATTCTTTATTGATACTACAGACCAATTTTGTTGAAAGTAGGTAAATATCAAAAAGATATCGAGAACTATGAAAGCTAGAAAGAATATCCACTCAATTCGTCTAAAATTCATACTTCATTCACCTACTTTCCAAAATTTTGAAATAGCTGTTCATAATCAATCCATCTGCCATCAACCTTTATTAGGTAAGTTGGCACCAGATCCACGACTTGACTTGAACTATCATTACGTTGCCAAGAGTATGCAATTTTTATAGCTTTTACACGATTAGAACTATAACCTATGCTCGATAAGCGATTTAAAATATCACTCGTTGATGGTAGTGTCTTTTGCTTATTAGTATTTGGCAATGGTACTTGTAAACCATACAAAGAGAACATAAATCTTTGTCCATTTGAAGTAACATTTTGTAAGCTATAAGTCCCATAATTATACTCTGAAACAATTGGAAATCCTGCAATATAATTACGATAAATTACTTCGCCAGTCTTACTCTCATAATTCGAATATCTAACATCATCTAATGTAACTCCTAGAGAATTAAGCTTGGCTAGATTAATCTCTAAAGTCTTACTAAAGCTGACTTTTGACTTATTTTTATCATTACTATCATAATTGATATATTCGACTTCACCATGTTTATTATCAACTGTCATCCTCTGATTGGCGTCATCAGAATAAACCGTCTTACCATCTTGTTGCTTGGTTGTAATTGTCGCTGAAGTATTAGCTCCCAACAACTTAGCCACCATATTACCAGCAGATTCTTTATTAATTAGATAGCTATATTCGTTTAATTTTACCCCTTGCGGATATGTCCAACGATAGCCATCACCTATATTTTCCAAAGCAGTCGCTACTGACTGTGTATGCTTGTCTTTAGTCAATGCCATTAAAGATTTAACATTCAGATTTTTCACACTTACTTTATAAATATTTTGCTTCTTACTATTTAGAAAATAAATTGTATTTCCTGAATTGCCAGTCGGAATAATAATCTGATCGACATTTTCTTTATTTTCAGCAATCTTTTTAGGTGCCTTATCAAACAAGATGCACACATACTTTATTGGCAATACATCTGGGTAATTCAAAATCAAACTATGACTTTGATTAACTGTGGCTAAATATTTAGGAACATTCTGCTTCGCTACGGTTTTTAATGATGTTATTTCAACTCTATTCATAATCTTTTTAGCTTGATTAGTAATATCTGAACGATGATTGAAATATTGATATTTCTTAGTAGTAGTCTCGTTATACATCAAGCTCGTTGGAGTATATACATCATCTAGCCTTTTATTTGAAGCATTCGTTACACCACTGCTTGTATCAACTGGTGTACGTCCAACGTTTTGAAAGAAGGTAGTAGGATTAAACCAGATTAACCAGGTAAAAGCAATACTGATAACAACAGTCAAAATTAAACCCAGATGTAACATCCATGTCCTAATTTTCATCCCACAAATCCTCCTCACTATATTCTTCATATGGTAAAGAAATATAGAATGTTGAACCTTTACCTTCTACACTATCTACCCAAATGCGACCATGATGAAGTTCAATTACTTCTTTAGAAATCGCTAATCCTAACCCAGTTCCTCCTTGAGCTCTTGAACGTGCCTTATCAACCCGGAAGAAACGATCAAAGACATGACCTAGATCTTTCTTTGGAATTCCTAAACCTTGGTCACTGATACTTAAAATTACATTATTGTGTGTTTCCAATAAGCGACAAGTGATTACCCCACCATCTGGAGAGTACTTAATCGCGTTATTCATGATATTGTCGACCACTTGAATGAATTTATCGGTATCTAACTCTACCCATAAATCACGTTTAGTAAAGTCACGTTTAATCGTGTAATTCTTAGTTTTAATATCTCGCGTATCAATCTTATCTTTCTTCAACATCATGTCGAAACGATCCAGAATATAATTTACTAGCCCATTGATATTGACTAATTCTAGATCTAATTTTACAGTTCCAGAATCCATTCTTGATAAGCTTAGCAAATCATTAATCATGCGTATCATTCTGTCAGTTTCATCTTGTGTAACCTTCAAAAATTCTGGAGCAACTTTTTCATCTCTCCAAGCACCATCATTCAACGCTTCAATGTAGCTGCGCATACTTGTTAAAGGTGTACGCAATTCGTGGGAAACGTTAGAAACAAATTGCTTACGTTCTCTATCAATCTTTTGTTGTTCCGTAACATCGTGTAGCACGCAGACAATCCCAGAAATAAAGCCAGATTCTCTTTGAATAACTGAGAAATAGGCATTCAAGATTAAGTCTTTTTCACCTGACATATCAAGGACAACTTCATCTTGTTTTTCTAGCAAATCTCTTAACGTATATTGGTTACGAATATCCAAAATATCTAAGATTGACTTACCTAATACTTCGCCTTCAGAAATATCGAGATAATTCATCGCCATATCATTAACAATCGTTATCCCACCACGTCTATCAGTCGCAATCACACCATCAGACATATGCGATAGCACGCTGTCCAATCTTCTTCTTTCTGATTCAGAAAGCTCCTGAGTTTCTTCAACACGAATTGATAAATTATTTACAGCTTGTGCTAATTGACCTAATTCATCATTTCCATATTGATGTACGTGTCCTGAGTAATCTCCACGTGCAATCCGTGCTGTTTGCCGCTTCATTTCTTCGATTGGCTTAGTGATCGAACTTGAAACAATGATCGCTAAAACCATACCGATAACAATCGCAATTAACGAAGCAGAAGCAAAGATCACTACAACATTATTTACCGAGTCATATACACTCGCCATATCTGCCCGAGTATAAATTGCCCCAACAACAGCGTTATTATTGCTTGATACATTCAGCAAAGGTGTGATTGAAATGTAATATTGCTTATTATCATTTCGATTATAAGTCGTCTCTGTATATGTACGACCTGTATAAAGCACGCCCTTAACTGCACTATTTGTTGTCTTTTGCCCGATTAAAGAACGACTATTTACATCACTATCTCCCCTGATAGTGCCTTTCGCATCTATTACTTGAACTTCTTGAATATTAGCGTTATTAATATCATCCAAGATGTTCTTAATTTTAGTGTTAGCCCCTTCTGTATCCGTCCTACTCAAAGCAACTATTAATGAATTTTCAACATAAGTAGACAATTCCACTCGTTGTTTGAAAGATTTTAAATTATCATTTTTTAGTTGTCTAACAAATATAGCCCCAACAATTTGAAAAGTTATTAGTAATAACAATGCAAATACAAGGGCTATTTTAAAATGGATTGAATGGAAGAAGCGAACTTTTTTATTCATATTTTCTGCCTCTATCATTCCTTACCACCTATTCAACTTCAGGATTGCGTAAATAATAACCTACACCACGACGTGTCACTAACCAAGTTGGACGACTAGGATTATCTTCAATCTTTTCTCTTAAACGACGAACTGTTACGTCTACAGTACGCACGTCACCAAAGTAGTCATATCCCCAAACTGTTTGTAACAAATGTTCACGCGTCATAACCTGACCTAGATGTTGGGCTAAGTAATGTAATAACTCAAATTCGCGATGCGTTAATTCAATTCTTTGACCATTCTTAGATACAGTGTATGCTTCTGGATGAATTGTCAAATCACCAACAGTAATTTCGGAATTCTTATCATCTTCAGCGGAAGACTTTGCGGCTACTGCTGATTGACGGCGTAAATTAGCCTTAACACGAGCTACTAATTCACGGTTAGAGAAAGGCTTAGTTACATAGTCATCTGCACCTAGTTCCAAACCTAGAACCTTATCAATTTCAGAATCCTTGGCTGTTACCATAATGATTGGCATGTCATGTGTCTTACGAACTTCACGAGCTACTTCTAAGCCATCAATTTTTGGCAACATCAAGTCAAGTAAAATCAAGTCTGGTTCTACTTCCTTAACTTGTTGTAAAGCTTCTTCACCATCATAGGCTGTATAAACATCATAACCTTCTTTGGTTAAATTAAATTTCACGATATCTGAAATGGGTTTTTCATCATCTACTACAAGTATCTTTTTCATAGTTTAATACCTCCTGTCTACTAGTTTTAGCAGACATCTTATAAACAGAACAAATTCCTTATTCTGTACCATTCTTAATTATAACCTATAATTTGTCATCTAACAAAAAATTACCTGAATTCGGTTTTGTTAATTATAATAAAAAAGCGTCGAATTTAACGCTTTTTAATGCTTATTTTAACGCAAATTTTTCAATAACTTTCGCTACTCCATCATGATCATTGTCGACTGTTATTTCATTAGCAGCTTCCTTAACTGCTGGGACTGCATTTTCCATCGCTACTCCGATTCCCGCAAATTCAATCATCGAAATGTCGTTTTCTTCATCGCCAATTGCCATTACATTTTCAGCTGTTAAACCTAATTCTTCGCATAACTTGGCTACTGCATTTCCTTTACTTACACCTTTTGTATATGCTTCATAGTAAAAAGCTGCTGTTTTGGTGAATTCTAGTCTATCTTCCAATTGTCCGAAATAAGTACGATCTGCGATAGCTGGATCCAAAATTTCAGGTTCATCAATAAACATCCCCTTAATCAAAGGTACATCTCTTAACTCATCAGGTGTACGGTAGGAAATACCCATTGATACAAGATTTGCTTCGTATAAAGTGTAGTAACCAATATCCTTGTTGCATGTATAAATTCTATCAGGACTGATCACTTGGAAATGAAGATTCATTTTACGTGCAATGGCTTCTAAATCAACGAAATCTTCATATGTAAGTCCTTGATGATAAATTACTTTTCCACTTGTGCTTTGAACTACTGCACCACCAAAACTAACTACATATTGGTTATCATCATTATCCAAACCTAATTCAGCTAATAGTTTCAACGCCCCTGGTAGCGGTCTTCCTGTACAAATAACTACTTTAATTCCTTGTGCTTTCGCTTTTTCAATTGCTGCTTTTACACCAGCAGTTAATTCTTTTTTAGAATTTACTAAAGTTCCATCAATATCAATCGCAATTAATTTAATATCCATATTAATTTCCATTCCTTTGTTACCGTTTTACATTTTCTACTATATCATAGCTAAGCTAAAAATCTAAAAAAATAGGCATGGAAACTCGTCCATACCTATCTTTTCGTTCTATTCAAATGCCATCTGGTTTGTATATAAATTATAGTAGAAACCTTTTTCTTTCAATAATTCTTCATGATTACCTTCTTCTAAGACTTTACCGTCCTTCAATACCACAATCTTATCAGAATTAATAATAGTCTTTAACCTATGTGCAATTACAAAACTTGTTCTACCTGCAATTACTGCGTCCATAGCTTTTTGAATTTTTTCTTCAGTTACAGTATCAACATTTGACGTTGCCTCATCCAAAATCAAGAATGGTGGATTAGTTAATATTGTTCTTGCGATTGAAATTAACTGCTTCTGACCAGTTGAAAAGACGGAATTTTCATCGTTAATTTCAGTATTATATCCCTGCGGTAGAGTCATAATAAAGTCATGAATATTAGCTTGTTTAGCCGCTTCTTCTATTTCTTTTTGGCTGGCATTTGGTTTGCCATACTTAATATTATCTGCCACAGTTCCTGAAAAGAGAATTGAATCCTGTAAAACAATTCCTACATTATTACGAAGTGATTCTAAAGTTAAATCTCTGACATCTACATCATCAAAAGTTACTTTTCCACCTGTAACATCATAGAAACGGTTCAATAGGTTCATTACGGTGGTTTTCCCAGAACCAGTTGGACCAACTAATGCCACTGACTCACCTTTATTCACAGAAATATTAATTCCATGCAAAATTTCCTTGTTTTCATTGTATCCAAAGTGAACATCTTCTAACTTAACTTCTTTTTCAAGTGACTTAAGTTCTTGTCCTGTTGGAACTTGATTTTCTTCAGCTTGTTCTTCAATTGTTGCTAGACGTCTACCACCTGTCAGTGCTAATTGGATCATGGAATAAATAGAAGTTAACTGAGTTAAAGGTTGGAAATAAGTCTGTGAATACTGTACGAAAGTCACAATTAACCCTAAACCAACTGCTCTACTATAAGTTCCGTCAACCACCCATAATGAACCCATCGCAATCACAATAGATAGGTTCAATACTGATAGACCTTGCATCATTGGGAAAAGAATTCCGGAATAGAATTGTCCTTTAAACATCGCATCGCGAACTTTTTTATTGTAAACTTTAAATCCTTCAACTGATTCTTCTTGTAACCCATTTGTGATAATTACTTTCTGACCATTAATTTGTTCATTAATGTAGCCATTTAGATTACTAATTTCATCTTGTTGAGCATCTAAATACTTGCGTGCCTTTCTCATAATTATCCAACTCAAAACTACAACAAATGGAGTTGAGGCCACTGTTACTAAAGCTAATCTAACATCAATTCTGAACATCATCCATATCGTTCCAATAAACAGTGCTGTTTGCGAAATAACTTCAAATACCGCATTGTTCATCGCATTAAAGATATTATCCAAATCTGAGTTAAACAATGACAATATCTTTCCATCTTGATGCGTATCAAAATACTTAATTGTCATCTTCTGCAACTTACTAAATAAGTTTTCACGCATATTATTAGTTGAATGAGCATTAAATCTTGAGGTAATAACCCATGTAAATAGCATGATAATCGCGTTTAAAATAAAGAAAATCAGCATTAATTTCAAAGCTTGGTAGAAATCATCCATTGATGCTGTTGCCCTAGTAGCTGGATTGAAATACTGTTCTACATATTTTGTTAATGCTGTAAGTGCCAAACCTAAGTAATGTGGAGCTTCAACTTGCGCCCACGTAAAAATGATTGTAAATAGCACTACCAGCGTAATTCCTTTCCAGTAAGGTCTTAAATACTTAATAAAGTATCTTAACGATTTTCTAGTATCACTCAATGATATCACCTGCCTTTTCTCGTGCTTTTTGAGTTGCATAAATTTCTTGGTAAATTGGTGAATTTTTTAGTAATTCTTGATGAGTTCCTTGAGCCACCAATCTACCATTATCCAAAACAATAATCTTATCTGCATTCATTACTGATACAATCTTTTCAGCAATAATAAATGTTGTCGTATCTTTTAATTCTTTTTCTAAAGCTTCTTGAACTAGCTTTTCAGATTTAGCGTCTAGAGCTGAAGTCGAATCATCTAAAATTAAAATCTTAGGCTTTCCAACTACACCTCTAGCTATTGAAAGACGTTGTTTCTGTCCACCTGAAAAGTTAGATGAACGTTCTTCTACTTCGTGATCAAAAGTATCTTTGTAACGACTGATAAATTCTTGTGCTTGCGCGATTTGCGATGCACGCTCTAATTCATAATTAGTAGCGTCGGCTTTTCCTTGACGCAAATTGCTAGCAATTGTACCTGAAAATAGAATTGCTCTTTGTAAGACATACGACACAGTATCACGTAATGATTTCTCATTCACATCACGTAAATCATGTCCGCCAATCCTAACTGTTCCTTCAGTTGGATCGTATAAACGTGGCAATAATTGAGCTAAGCTAGATTTTCCTGAACCAGTCGCACCAACAATTCCCACCATTTCGCCTGATTTAACTTTAAAAGAGATATTCTTTAAGATTGGTTTATCTGCATCTGGATAAGCAAAAGTAACATTGTCAAATTCAACATCCCCATCCAGTTCTTCTGCAGGTGCATCATCTTTAAAGACAACATCAGGTTGAGTCCCCAGAACTTCTTTAATACGTTTTAAAGAAACGCCCCCACGAGCGAAAATAGACATTACAAAGCTACCAATCATAATGGCATACAATAGTTGCATAATATATGTTACATAGGAACTAATCACTGCAATATCACTTGGATGTTCAAGAATTGAGCCACCGATCAGGTAAATCGCAGCCGCAATAATAACATACGCGATTAATTCAAATGATGGAATAACCGTTGAAAAGAGGTATCCTATCTTTAAATTAACGTTATTTAACGTATCGGAAGTTTGATTAAATTTATTAATCTCTTGTCCCTCTTGATTAAAAGATTTAACTACACGGACACCTTGTAAATTTTCTTTAGCCTGCGTATTGATCTTATCCATTAAATTTTGGACTTTATCGAATAAAGATCCCATCTTTTTGAAAATAATTGCCGTTATTCCCATGATTAAAACAACCATCAGAACTTCCAGCCACCATAAACGAGGAACGGTTATTATCCCCAAAATAAAAGCACCAACTAAAATTAAAGGTACTCGGAAAACTTGCATAAATATGGTCATAATCATATTAGTGACCTGGTTCATATCATTAATTAGACGTACCACTAAGCTACCGGTGGAGAATTTCTCGATATTTCCAAAAGAAAAATTTTGAATCTTTGTGTACACTTCTTCACGCAAATCACTGGTTACACCCTGTGCCACTCTAGCAGCCGAATAAACATTAACAATCCCAGCTATAATTCCCACAAGAGCCAAAATTATTAATTGAATTCCGTAGTTTCTAACTTCTGCTTGATTGTCTTGCACTATTGCAGTCAGCACATATTGCAGTAATCTCGGTTGCCAAACCGCGACAAATACGACAATAAAAATTGAAATAATTGCACTAAGAACTTCTTTTTTATAGTTCTTAAAATGTGCCATCAAAATCTGCATCTTCTTACCTCTCATTCTTCATCTTTATATTTTTTGAAATTTAAATTCCATTCTTCTAGTAATTCATTTAACTGTTCTATTTTCTTTTTTCCCATTTTCATAATAATTTTTTCTTCAATATCTAGTAATGGTTGAATTTTTAACTTCGCATACTTCTCACCCTCCTCTGTTAAAAAACAATATTTTACTCGGTTATCCTTTTCATCTTGTTCTAAAGTAAGATAACCTTCATCTCTTAGTTGTAAGATTCCTTTATTAATTGATTGTTTAGGAAGATTAGTTCTCTCTACAATTTGTTTTTGAGTTAATCTCGTATGTAAAAGTAATTCATATAAAATCACACTACGATAATCAGTTAACCCATGTTTTTGATTCCAATCCTTGTATTCTCTAGCTCCTTTAGCGATCAATAAATCTAATCTTGATGTTAGTGTTTGGACTTCATCTTTCGTAATACTCACCTCAAACTAAAATTAGTCCTTGTGTAGACTTTTTTAAAATAAAAGAATTATAGTCCCTATAGAGATTATTGTCAAAAAATCTGCTTTTCGCAGAATTTTAATACTTTGTACTAACAAATTGTTAATTTAATGTATATAATATTAATTAGAGAGATTAGATTGTGTACTTTATGTTTTACAGATAGTTTTTTATGGGGTGATTTTTATAAATAAGGGAACTAAATGGCTAGCTGCAGGTTTAGGCGCTGTAGTCCTTATCTGTGGTGGCTCATTCTTCTATCAAAAGCAACATTTCAATCGTAATATTGAAATTAATGGTGTTAAAGTTGGAGGAATGTCAGTCGCTGGAGCTACGCAAAAACTCAAAACAACTAAATTAAATAACAATGTATATCTAGGGGAAAAATTACTTGTTAAAGGTAGCGATCCTACCAATTCAACTAATGCTGTTTCTCAAGAAAAGGTTCAAGAAATTTTTGACAAGCAATTCAGCCTTTTCCCATCTGGTCGCAGTTACGACTATCAGGCTAAAGGCGATAGTGATTATTCTTATCGTAAAAACGAATTGCGTGCAGCTGTTAAAAGCGAACTCGAACGTTTAAACGTTAGTCGAACAGCTCCTAAAGATGCCTATGCAGAGTTAAAGAATGGTTCTGTCCATGTTATTAATGCTAAAAAAGGTAATCAATACGATGTTAATAAAATTATGCAAGAATATGATAAGCAATTTAGCGATAATCAAATAAAACTTACTACTGCCTACACTCAACCAATTAGTGCTGATAGCAAGCAAGTTCAAGCTGATAAAGCTAAATTAGAAAAATTAGCTGATCAAAAAGTTAATTACACTGTTCAAAATAAGACTTATACTTTAGCTGCTAAAGATGTCATTAATTCCGCTAAAATTGTAGATGGAAAATATGAATATGATGCTGCTAATTTAAAGAAGAAAATTGATGATATTAACGACAGTCAAAGTACACTCGATAAGAATCTCAAATTCAAAACAACAGGTGGTTCTGAAATTACCTTAGATAAGGGTACCTATGGATGGGCTCTTAGTCCTATTAAGGCTACAAGATCTATCACCACTGCTTTTGAAAAAGGTGATTCTAACCTTAATGCCAAAAGTGATATCTATGGTGAAGGTTATACCGAAAATGGTCTAGGATATAACACTACATCCAACAGTGGTATTGGTAATTCTTACGTTGAAGTTTCTATCTCCCAACAACACGTATGGGTATATAAGAATGGTACTCAAGTAGCTTCACTTAGTGTCGTTACTGGTACTAACGATGGAAATTACAACACTCCTACTGGCTTGTACTACATCATGTACAAACAGACTAATACTACACTTCGAGGCAAAAATGCCGACAACAGTGCTTATGCAAGCCCCGTTAGTCGTTGGGCTCCATTTACTTTAGATGGATGTGGTTTCCATGATGCTGACTGGCGTAAAAATTGGAGTAGTACTGCTTATCTAAATGATGGATCACATGGTTGTGTTAATGTTCGACCTTCGCAAATCAATCAAATTTACGATAATGTTGAACAATATGAACCTGTTGTTATTTATAGCTAAAGTAAAAAGACATTCAGAAAAATTCTGAATGTCTTTTTTGGGTTGTATTGGAGAGATTTTTTATTGAAATATCCTCTTCGCATAAGAGAATCACTTCAATTCACCCTGAAATAAGTCTTTATGAGTGCCAATCCTTATCATTCTTATAGTAGGATTGGTTTTATGTGGATTATAGATAACTAACACATCTACTTTTCCATTAGATAAATGGTATTCTTGATTTCCATTATAATTGCCACCTCTATTATTCAATGTGTGTGGCTTACTTATCTCATTAACTATTCCATACATCGAAAGTTCTTAAAGCTTCCGTGTAAGTCAGGTATAAGTTCTGGATGCTCTTTTTTTAACTTTCGATAATCCTTAGTAAATTGCGGTTCAAAGATTAGTTCAAAATTACTCTCCATCCAAGAACTCCATCATATCATCAACATTGCTAAATCTTGGACTATCATCTGGTATTAACCCTAATTCTTTAGCTTCCGCTAAAATCATTGCTTTTCTTGTTGTCTCATTAGGAATATCATTACTAGATGTTGAAATTTCAAAAGGTATTTTTTCTTTAATACCAATTGCTTGGCTGCCATTGTAAAATAAGCATTTATGTTCAATCCCATAATATCTAAGTCATGTGTTAATTCTTTTTTAAGTTCTTCATCTAATCTAATAGTAGTTGTAACTGTTTTTACCATATCATCACCTCATTTGTATATTACATATAGCACAAATAATATACAAACGAAAGTAAATTACAATATTAATAGAATAGATTTCTTTATTTTTTCAGACTATTTTTACACCTCGAAACTATTCAAATAATTTCTTATACTCTCCGTATCCCTTTTCATCTAATTCAGCAACTGGAATAAATTGTAAAGCGGCTGAATTTATGCAGTATCGTAAGCCACCTCGATCTTGTGGACCATCATTAAAAACATGTCCAAGATGAGATTGTGCCTGACGACTTCTAACTTCTACGCGATGCATCCCGAATGAATTATCTTCATGATTTGTTACCATGCGATTATTAATTGGTTGAGTAAAAGCAGGCCAGCCACAGCCTGAATTATACTTATCTTTAGAAGAAAATAGCGGTTCTCCACTAACAACATCTACATAAATTCCATCTTCAAAAAATTCATCATACTTACCTGTAAAAGCACGTTCAGTTGCTGCATTTTGTGTAACTTGGTAAGCTTCTTCGCCAATTCTTTGTCTCAATTCTTCTTTTGTTTCTTTCATTTTGAACACCTCACATTTTAAATTCATCATAATTCAAAATGTATTGGACACAAAATAATTTGCTTGTATTTTCATAGACTATTTTTACACTTTGAAAAAATGTTAGGCGTTTTCACTACCCATCTTATCTGCCAATTTAATTGCTTCTATGTATTTTTCCTTATCAAATGGGGTCTGCTTATATTCATTAGTTTGCATCGCAAGTTCTGTTATTTTTTCTGCATCGCTAACCTTTAATCCTATTTCTTCCAATGTTACTGGCAATCCCAATTTTTTATTGAAAGCAGCTACTTTCTTTAATTCCTCTAGCTCATTGAAATAAGCATGTAGCACCATTACCCCAAAGGAAACAACTTGTCCATGCAATGGTTCTTTTTCCTTTTTAATCGCTGTCGTTGCGTTGTAGAAAGCATGAGCATGGCATGAATTATAGTAAAAATCGTCTTGATTTACCAAGTTCGAAGCATAACCTGTTGAAACTACAATATCCAGAGCTACTTCTTCAATAGCCTTACTTACAGTTCCATTCTCTACATCTTTAATTCCTTGTTCCCCATACTTATAGAAAGCATCTTTAGAAGAAGCCGCAATTGCTGCACCTAATACTGCTGTATGAGGCAATTCCACACCACGTTCAACTGCTGCAGCTACCGCATGTTCTACTTCAGGAGCCTTACTAATACCATCGCCTACTCCTGCCCAGAAATATTCTTTCGGTGCCTTAGCAATCACGCTTGTATTGATGAAAACATGTGCTGGTACATCTGGATATCCATATCTATCAAATGATCCATCTTCCTTATATAAAACAGAAATACCAGTCCCAGCTGAACAATTTGAACAGATTGTTGGGAATGTAAAAATAGTCTTATCTAAAGCCATTGCCACCATCTTTACAGTGTCTAATGCTCTACCTCCACCAAAGCCAAAAACTATATCTGCATCTTGAACTTCGGGAGTCGCTACTAGTCTATCTATATTGGCTTGAGTTGCATCTTTCCCGTAAACAAAACTACCAGTTACAGCAAATCCATTATTTTCCAAAACACTTTTCACATCTGCTTGCGAACTTTTTAATGCTTTTTCTCCACCAATGAAAACAACTTTATGTACTTTATATTTATCTAAAACTTCTGGAATCTCTTTAAAACAATCTGGACCATAGCTATAGTTACTCATATAATTTGTTGTCATAGTAAAACCTCTTTTCTTTGTAAGCGTTATCTATGATTAAATTACCATTTTTCAATATCTCAGGTCAATAAAAAAGACACCTAAGTGCCGTTTTTACACTTAGATGTCTTCTCAACTCTTTAATTATGCTTCTTTTGTTTATTGTTGTAACCTACTAAACCTAGCATACCTGCGATAACAAGTGATATTAATCCCCAAACAGATTGATTTTCTGCTTTCTTACCATTATCAGCCTTATTTTCTTTCTTCTCTTCAGTTTGTTTTTGAATGTTTCTATCAACTTCTTGAGCGATCTTTTGACTATTTAGAGCTTTATTATAGTTATCCAACGCTACTTGTTGTTTAGCTACTGCCTGATCTAACTTGTTTGAGCCTTGTCTAAAGCTTGTGCAGTTTGACTAGCCTCTACTTTAGCTAAGTTAAGTTCTTCATTGGCTTTATCTAAGACTTTTTGTGCTTCAGAAACATTTTCTTTAGCTGCAGCTACTTTACCTTGTAAGGAATTTAATTCTGCTTTAGCTGCATTTCCCTTGTTTACTAAATCATTTAACTCTGTCAATTCTTTTTGAACTGCCGCAACTTTAGCGTTTAACTCATCTACTACTTTTTGAGCAGCGTTAACTTTAGCATTTGCAGCTAACAATTCTTTATTAGCCTTGTCAGCATCTACTTGTTTTGCTTGTAAGTTCTTCAATGCTTCCACTCTCGCTTTATCTGCTGCTTGTAATTCTTGTTTAAGAGTTGTTCCATTTTGTTCTGCATTAGCAAGCTTGTTATTAATATTTTCTAGTTCCTGCTTAGCTTGAGCTAAATTAGATTGTAATGTTTTCACATCAGAAGTTGTTCCATTATTCACTTTAGCCAATTCTTCTTTAGCTGCTGTTAATGTTGCGACTGCTTTATCATTTTCAGCTTTTGCAGTATTATATGCTGCTTGTTTCTTAGCCACCTCCGCCTTAGCTGCTGTTGTATCAACAGTAGCCTTGCCTAAATCAATATTTTGAGCTGGATCTAACTTATCATTTTTATTTCCTGAATGATATAAAAATCCATCAGCTTTCCAAGTAGTATAGCCTGGGAAGATAAAATGCCAGTCTAAGAAATTGATATATGCATTGCCAAAATTTCCGAAATTATCTACTCTTCCATCTACAACTGATGGTGCAACTGCCATATAGTTATAGTGATCATTCAAAAAGTTCAAAGCATGTCCATACTCACTTCCAGCGTCATCGAAAAGCATAGCTAAAATTCCTGAATATACATCAGCTTTTAAGTCAGCCATTGTTAAAATTGATCTGTAAACTGAGTTATATTGACTATAGCTGACATCTCTTGCTAGTTTAACTTGCATAGCTGGAATATTAGTTCTAACTGTATCATATACTGCACTAGATCCAATATTTTCAGAACGTCCGTCTAACAATTCTAAAGCATGCCAACTTCCCTTCAATCCAGATTCACCTTTAGCTTGATAACCATCAGCAATTACTTTAGTTATTCTCAATCCTTCTTCATTCAAAGTTAAGGCTTTTAGACCAAAATGTTCACGAATTTAATTAATTAAACTAACTGCATATTTATTTAATTCAACTAATTGTTCATGAGTTAGATGTTGATAATCAATCTTTTCATTTACATCTGCTTGAGAATACTTGAATTTTTCATTTAAGCCAATTCCACTTTCAGAAATTGCTTTAAATGCTGCAGTAGGATGTTCACTTGCTGCTTTTAAGGCTTCAAGTGTGTATCCCTTAGGAAATTTAATTGTATTTAAAACTGTTGGTTTGCTGTTCTCCAATGCTTCTAGAGCAGCTTGTGCTTTAGCTAATTCTGATTGAGATTTATCCAAGTTAGCTTTAGCTTGAGCTGCTGCAATAGTTGCATCATTAACTTTCTTAGTTGCAGCTTCAACTGCTTGAGCCTTGTCCTTATTTGCTTTGTTAGCCATATCTAACTCTGATTGAATTTTATTAACTTTAGCTTCTGACTTAGTTTTATCATTAGTTAGATTGTCAATATTATTAGCATCTAATTTAGCTTGGATATCATTTACTTGTTTTTCAGTTTGATTATATGCAGTTTGAGCTTGATTAAGCTCTGATTGAGATTTGTTATTTAGAGTTTCTTTTTGTTTTTGAATGCTTGTGCATCTGATAGATTGGTTGTTGTTTGAGATTGTTGTTTTTTTAATTCATTTAATTAATTTATCTTATCAGTAATTTCTTTTTTAGTCGTTTCAGAACTAGCTTGGTTTATTGCTTTTTGTGCATCATTAACCTTATTTTCAGCCATTGTCTGTTCACTTTTAGCTTGATCTAATGCTGTTTGAGCATCAGTTACAGCTTGTGTTTTTTCAGCAACATTTTGATTTACCACTTGGCTTGCTTGTTTAGCAGCATCTACTTTACTTTGTGATTCTTTAACATCAGTATTTGCTGAATCTAAATTTTGTTTTGCTGTATCAACATTTGCTTGAACTTGATTAGTTTCAGCTTGTGTCTTTACTTGAGCCGGTGTTACACTATCTGCTTTGGCAGAATTGTCAATTACCCGCACTTACCCCCACTGCAGAAACAATTGTTGTCGCAATTGCTACTTTTTTCATCATTTTATCCATATAAAATACCTCCTGGTAAAAAGAAACTCCACTCAAACTACACCCTGATTTTATCACTATTAAGATTGTCTAACAATTGTATTTTAAACAATTTTTATTCAAAATTTTTGTATAAAAAAAGCGATAAACTAATATTAATTTACCGCTTAATAAATTATCCAATTTTATCTAAAGCTTGTTTCAAATCATTAATCAAATCTTCTTTATCTTCAATTCCTACTGACAAACGAATCAATTCATCTTTAATTCCATTTTCTAAACGAATTTCTCTAGGAATTGAACCATGTGTCATTACTGATGGAACTTCAATTAAACTTTCAATCCCACCCAAGCTTTCAGCAAGAGAAATTACTTTCAAACTTTCAACAAACTTTTTAGTATCTAATCCTTCTTGTAATTCAAAAGAAATCATCGCTCCAAAATGATCCATTTGTCTCTTAGCAACTTCATGTCCAGGAAAGTCAGGCAAACCAGGATAAAGAATTCTTGCAACGCGATCATCATTTTCTAAAAACTTAATTATAGCATCAGTATTAGCATGATGAACTCTCATTCTAGCTCCCAATGTCTTAATTCCTCTTTGAATCAACCAACTATCATCTGGTCCTAATGTGCTACCGATTGAATTTTGTAGAAATGCTAGTTTTTCTGCGATTTCTTCGTCGCTAGTAACTGCTAAACCTGCTACTACATCGCTATGTCCACCCAAATATTTAGTAGCCGAATGGACCACAATATCAGCACCTAATTCAAGTGGTCTTTGGTTGTATGGAGTTGCGAAAGTATTATCAACGATTGTCTTTAAATTATGTTTCTTAGCAATCTTTGTAATAGCTGCAATATCTGCAATTTGTAACAAAGGATTTGTTGGTGTTTCAAAGTAGATTGCCACTGTATTATCTTGAATTGCATTTTCAACTGCTGCCAAATCTTGCATATCAACAACTGTAAATTCTAAACCAAATCGTTTCAATACTTTATTTATCAAACGGAAAGTTCCACCATAAACGTCACTTCCTACAATAAAATGATCATGAGCTGAATACATAGAGAATGTAGCATGAATTGCAGCTGAACCTGAAGCAAAGGCAAATCCAGCTACCCCACCTTCCAAATCAGCAATCAACGCTTCTAAGGCTGTACGTGTAGGGTTTCCTGTACGACTGTATTCCCACTTAGGATTACCACCCAACTCATATTGATGGAATGTTGATGAACGATATACAGGGATTGATACTGCTCCTGTTGCTTGATCTTCACTTTGTCCGCCATGAATTAATTTTGTTTCAAATTTCATTATCTTTACCTCCGATTAATCGTATATATTTTCACTTAAATATCTTTCACTAGAATCCGGAAAAATTGTCACAATGGTTGAATTTTCTGGTAATTTTTCTGCCATATGCATACTTGCTGCTAAAGCTGCACCAGATGAAGAGCCTATGAACAATCCTTGATTTAATGCCATTTGTTTAACATAATTAAATGCCTCATCATCACTAATTGTTTGAACTTCATCAATCTTCACTTCTTTAAAAAAAGGAGGAATTATTTCAACACCTATACCTTCTGTACGATGAGGATGTTCAGGTTGATTATCCAAAATTGATCCCTCTGGTTGAACTACTACTGAAGTCAACTCTGGATATTCTGCTTGTAATGTTTCTGCCGTCCCAGCAAAGGTTCCTCCTGTTCCTGCACCTGCTACAAAAGCATCTAAATTCAAATTATTTGCTTGTAAGTCATCTATAATTTCTTGTCCCAAGCCTTTAGTATAAGCATCGGGATTATCACTATTTTCAAATTGATTAGGTATATAACTATTAGCGATCTGATTAGCAAGTTCGCGACTTTTTCTCAAAGCTCCCTGCATGCCTTCAGCTCTAGGTGTATTAATAATTTCAGCACCCAGCGCTCTCATTAAAGTTTGTTTTTCAGCCGAGAAATGCTCCGGTACTACCAAAATCGTCTTTAAATGATACTTTTGAGTGGCCAAAGCCAAACCAATTCCAGTATTACCAGCTGTGGGCTCTATAATGGTCGTATCTTTATCGATATCGCCTCTCTTCAATGCTGCTTCAATCAAAGATACTCCCAATCTATCTTTAACACTGCCGCCAGGATTAAAAGACTCTAACTTAGCTAAAATCCTACTTCCTTTAGCTACTGGTATATCTAACTCTATTAAAGGAGTCTGTCCTATCAACTCATAGACACTCTTTACAATCATTGTCATCACTTCCAAATTAATTTTAGTTAATAAAAAAGACACCAACCCAAATTTACTGGATTAGTGTCAATTACGATTCTACGTATAAGTTATGTTTATAATCTAATTACTTGTTAAAGCAGATTATCGGCACACCAAAACGTGAAGCGCAATTGATACGCTTCACAACAACATGTATTTAATTCAACTGAATTAAATTTACGCATTTTGGTGTTCCTCCTATCATTTATGTAAGTCTATTAACTAATTGTAAGCAATTCTAGCACTTAATTTTTATTTCGTCAATGGTTTTAAATTGCTTACTTAAAAAATCTCGGCTATACTGTCATTAATTAATTATTAGAGGTGATATTATGGCTTTACCAAAAAGAAGTGAAGTTCCAGTTAATGAAACATGGGATTTAACCGCTATTTATCCAGATAAAAAAGCTTGGAAAGCAGATATGGTAGCAGTTAGAGAATTAGTTACACAATTTCAAAATAACTATCGTTCTAAATTAACTGAGGCTAAAATTATTATTGCTGCTTTACATGATTTAGAAACTATCTATCAAAAGCTTAGTTGGATTGAACACTATGCTTTTCTACCTCAAACTACAGATATGACAAATCCTGAATACAATCAGATGCTAGTTGAAAACGATAATCTACAAGCTGCAATTACAGCTGATTTGTCATTTTTCAAAACTGAAGTTCTAACCAATCCAGTATCCTTACTTGAACAAGTTGCAGAAATTGAACCTCAATTTGCTCCTGTTGTTCGTCATTGGAAAGTTGAAAAACCACATCAATTATCACCAGAAGTAGAGAAAACTTTAGCGACATTAAGTCCTACACTTAACTCGTCTGAGCGTATCTATACTACAGCTCGTGCTGCTGATTGGGATATGGAAGATTTTGCAGTTGATGGCAAGACTTATCCTATGTCATTTGTACTTTATGAAAATACTTATCAATATCATCCAAATCCTGAAGTACGTCATAAGGCACACCAAATTTTCTCTGATACTTTGCGCAAACACAAAAATACGGTTGCCTCTAACTATTACACTCAAGTAAGCAAAGAAAAGAAACTTGCTGATTTACGTGGCTATGATTCTGTTTTTGATTACTTATTATCAGATCAAGAAGTTTCACGTGAAACATTCGACCGTCAAATTGATGTTATTATCGATGAACTTGGTCCTGTTATGCAAAAATACGTTAAACTTCTACAAAAAGAACGTGGCTTAGACAAGATGCTTTACTCAGATTTACAAATCGACTTAGATCCTGAATTCGCACCTAAAGCTGATTTAGAATCTACTACTGGCTATATTAGCGAGGCTGTTTCCGTACTTGGTGAAGATTATAAAAATGCAATTTTAAAAGCTTTCCCTGAACGCTGGGTAGATTTTCCTGCCAATGCCGGTAAAGAATCTGGTGGCTTTGAAACAACTCCATACGGTCTTCATCCTTACATCTTGATGTCTTGGACTGGTGTTTTACCTGATGTCTATACTTTAATTCATGAATTAGGACACGCTGGTAACTTTATTAAGATTAACGAAAATAATTCAATCTTAACAAGTGAACCATCATTATACTTAATCGAGTCTCCTTCTACTTTTAATGAATTATTATTAACTCATTCATTGGAACAAAAGAGTGATGATCCTCGCATGAAACGTTTCGCATATACTACGATGCTAACAAATACTTACTTCCATAACTTTATCACCCACTTATTGGAAGCAGCTTTTCAACGTGAAGTTTATACTTTAGTTGAAAATGGTCAAACTTTTGATGGTGATAAACTTACTCAAATTAAAATGGATGTTCAAAAACGTTTCTGGGGCGATGCTGTAGATATTGACGAAAATGCTGGTCTAACTTGGATGCGTCAATCCCACTACTACATGGGATTATATTCTTACACTTATTCTGCTGGCTTAACAATTGCTACTCAAGCTTATCTAAAAGTTTTAGAAGAAGGTCAGCCTGCCGTTGATCGTTGGTTAGAATATATCTCTCTAGGTGATCAAAAGGCCCCAATGGATGCAGCTAAAGTTGCAGGAGTTGATGTTACTACTGCAGAACCTTTGCATAATACTATCAAGTTCTTAAACGACACAGTCGATAAAGTTATTGCACTAACCGAAGAATTAAATCAATAAAAATAAGTCTTGAATTTATCAACGAGGATAATTTCAAGACTTTATTTTTGTTTTTGGCGATTTTAAGATAGGACCAATTTTCTAATTTCTGCAAATTTTAGCTTATTTTTGCAGAAATTCAAAAATTGGTCCTATGTTCAAATTCAACATTTTTACTTTTCAGTTATTTTATTTAACCCTTCTAAATCTTCGCCATATTACATTAAATGGTACGGCTTGAATAACTGTTGTTAAAACAATCAACAATGATCCAATAATTGCAGCTGTTGATAATTTAGTTCCTAATAAAGTAACAGCTAAAATTGTCGCAATCAATGGTTCAAAAGCACTTAAAATTCCGGTAACAGATGGTGCTATATAACGAATACTTTGTAAAAATAAGGTATAGGCAAACATCGTTCCAAATACCACAATATAGATCACTAACACTATATTGAATAATGATAAATGTGGTTGTTCCATTGTTAAGAACCATGGCAACATAATAATTCCACTAACAAACATCGCTAGCCCACATACTACCATCGCATCGTATTTTTTCAACAATCCACTTGGAAGTAATGTATATAATGTAGCAGCAACTGCACTCCATAATCCCCAAGCTAACGCAATTGGGGTTAGAGTTAGTGTATCTAAACGACCGCCAGTTACTAGCAAAAATGTTCCCATTAATGCTACGACAATTGAAATTCCATCTACTCTTCTTGGTCTAATTTTCTGACCAAAAGCCATCCATAAAACGATCAATACTGGCTGTAAATATTGTAAGACTGTCGCTGTCGGTGCATTGCTATATTTAATAGCAAAAAAATAAGATAATTGAGAATTCATAACTCCGAAAATTGCGAATGCCAAAACCATTGCCATATTTTTTCGATCATGAATAATTTCATCGATTTGTTTTGAAGACTTAATTAATCCCCAAATTAATAATAGTAGTCCTGCACCTAATAATCTAACAGCTACTAACCACTCTGTTGTCACTGCATGTGTCATGAATAATTGCTGGGCTGCTGCTCCTGAACCTCCCCATAATGATGCTCCACCAGCAGCTAATAATATGCCCTTCGTTTTCATTGACATAACTTAAATCACCTCTTTTATTTTTACAATTTAGAGACCAGAATAACACTCTCACGTTGTCTTGTAAACAACTAATTGTCATTTATTTTATAAGTTTTTAACGGATAATTAAATGTTGTCATAAAGTGACATTTGATGTTATCTTTTATGTATTTTGGGGAATAAAAAACTGGCAGAAATTTTCTACCAGCTTTTTAATTATTCATCATCTTTTTCAACTCTTAATGGCAAATAATAAGCCTGTCTTTGCTTGAAAAATTCAGCCATTAAATCAACATATAAGTTAGGCTTAACCTTGCCTTGTGGACTAAGAAAGTCGTATCTTACTCCACCTTTTTCTACACTATAAAATCCAGCCTTTGTAAAACCATTACGTTCGTAAAAGCTTTGTCGGTGAATTCTTTGCTTATTGTTTGGAGCTTCTGGACTAGGTCTCTCAGAACTTAATCCCATTGTATAATCTTGATAACGTTCTTTGATTACTTCAAGAGCTTGGCTACCATAACCATCGCCTTGTCTATCAGGATCTACTGCTAGAAAGAAAATATATGCTAATTTCTTTGTCAAAATTGTATAGAAGAAACCAACCCATTCATTTTCATCATAAAGACTACAAAATTCTGCTTTTCCTTCATTCGCTCTCATTTTCAATAACCACAAAGGAATTCGTTCAACTTTTGGAAAAACTTCCTCATAAACTCTCTTTATCTGCTTAAAATCTTGTGACTTAGTTGAAATCTTTTCTACTTTTAATACCAAATTATCTTTCCTTTCTAATCTTTATAACGCCATTTCTTATCAGTCAATATACGTGCGGTAATTAATCCTAGTGGTAAAAACATTACGATCAAAGCTGCCTCAGTTAACCAAGTCGCTCCCACATTAATCGAAACTACCCCTATATTATATACAGCACGATACATGTATAATCCAGGAACCATAATCACAATTGAAGGAACCGTTAATGAAATACGTGGGTATCCTTTAATCAGTGATGCTAGTAGTCCAGCAACTAATGCAGCAGTAAATGCCGCCGCTCCTGCCGGAATATTAGTTAAGTCTACCAATTCTAGTCTAAGTGTATTAGCAATAGCTCCTATTATTCCGGCCCAAGTTGCCATCTCAATTGTACTATTAAACATAATTGAGAATCCAAATACTCCGACAAAACTAGCAGGAATCCGTAAAAGCATCATTGGTATTACTCCTAGATCTAATGGAATGAAGTTTACTGGTTTTAAATGAACTGCCATAGCTACCACCCAGCCTACTAAAGTAGCAACTGTGATAATCATAATTGCATACATCATTCTTTCTAAACCTGATCTCATATCAAGTTTAGCAATATCAAGTCCACTAGTAATAAATGGAAAACCAGGAATTACGAATAGCATCGCTCCAATATATCCAGCTTCATGTTGCAATGAAACATGCATTATTGCTACTAAAGATTTAAAGGCTATCAAATAAAATATACAAGCAACTGCCACACTAACAGACACACATGCCAATAAAGTGATGCGTCGCTCAATCATTTTTCTACGAATATAATTTCCAAAACCAGCTCCTACAAAAGAACACAACATTTCTACTAGACCTCCGCCTAGTAAAAATACGAAGGCACAACATGCAGAAGCTGCCGCTAAACCAGCCATAATAGCAGTATAGTGTCCTGGCTTACGCTCAATTTCATCTAGTATTTCATGGATTTGTTCAGAACTCAGATCAGACCCACCTTTATTGAAGTCCATGACAAACTGTTCCATTTCTGACAATTTGTCAGTATTTACACCTGTACTTGCCAAAGATAAGGCTTGTGTATATCCATGTCCTTCTTCGTCAACACAAGTATATTCAATTGATACCAACCCTACATCAGCTGAACATGAAATATTTAACTCTCTGGCAATAGTATTCATAGAATCCCGCACTCGCCAAGCACCAGTTCCATACGACAGAAGCATAATCCCTACTCTTCCTACCAAGGTAGCTTTTTCTTTTAAAGTTGCCCTCTTAGCAGGAGTATTACTATTATCTGGCGTAAAATTGTGCCATGGCATTTGCATATGATGATGCTTCATCACAGATTGCAACATACTATTGGCTTCTTCACCACTCATTTTAATCAACTCCAAACACCAATTGTTGTAACAAACTCAATTATATATCTTACAGAAAATTATGTCAGTCAAAGAATTTAATTTTAATCTTCAATTAGCATTTTCCTTGTTTAACAGTTTAAAAGAGTTTAAAACAAAAAGGAGGTTATACTATGATTAAAATAAATCCTTTCAATCCCACTTTCGGTGATATCCCTGAGCTTTTTCTTCAGGCAGAAAACAACCCGCAAGATGTTGCAAATCTAATTAGAGAAAGTAAATTTTCACGCTCATTTTTTATTACTGGTGTAAGAGGATCTGAAAAACTATTTATATGACAAAAGTTACGTCGTTAATTACCCAAGATAAAAATTTTATTCACATTGATTTACTTAATAAAGATAGCATATTAGAAAGCTTTGTTAACAAACTTTATTACGCTAGTAAATCTTTTCTCGAGCAAGCATTAAGTTCTATTGAGACTATTTCAATGGGTGATTTATCACTTAAATTTTCTCAAACCGATAATTTGGAAATTCTACTCGACGAAATAATGGAAGATTTATCTTCTAAAGGTAAAAAAATACTCATTACTATTGATGAAGTGGATGATTCTAAACCTATTCAAGAATTTGCCCAGATTTTCGCTGCTCTTAAACGTAAAAACTATTCAATTTTTTGTTTAATGACTGGGTTACCTGAATTAGTTCTAAATATTCAAAATAATAAAAAATTAACTTTCTTACTTAGATCTGAAAAAATTGTAATGACTCCTTTGAATAATACTGCAATGGTTCAAACTTATCAGAAAGTTTTTGATTGTCCAATTGAAATTGCCATTAAAATGGCACATCTAACTGCGGGTTATTCATATGCCTTTCAACTTCTAGGCTATCTTGCTTTCGAACAATCTCCATCTTTAAATGCTGATAGTATTGGATCTGTTCGTAAGATTTATGAATTTTCTTTATTTGATAATGCCTATCAAAAAATATTTGAAGGTCTATCTGAGCTTGATAAGCAATATTTAATTGCCATTCAAGGAAATAAAAAATTAAAAGAAGTTTGCAAAATCATGGGTAAAGATAAGGTTTTTGTTTCACAATATCGCAGACGTGCAATTGAACGTAAACTAATTAAGCCAGCTCGGTACGGAATTGTTGAATACACCCTTCCCTTATTTTCTGAATATATTGATGCTATTCAAGATACTGATTCAATCTTTTATCTGGGATATTAGTTATATATCAAAAGTAGCGATGAACAAATTATTTTTTGTTCGTCGCTACTTTTTAATCTTTAATTACTTTTATTATTAGGAAATGCTTTCCTTCACTAGAAAAATTAGTTTCACATATCTTCATTACTTATACTTAATTATCTGGCCACATCTTTTCATATGGATGACCTGTCAATTCTTCAACAACATTTTTAGTTTCTTCAGATACGTCTGCTTTACTTCCACCTTCCTCTAATCTCTTTATTTCATTTTTCAATATCTCATGTGTCTTCTTATTTAGTTTAAATTTCCATGCCAATATTAATGCCCATGCTATCAACAACACCGGACCTAAGAAGAAAATTAAACTTATTCCATGTCTGATATTTTCTGGAGTAGAAGCAAAAGTTGTCATTGTTTTAGAATTAAATCCTATTTCTGCAAGCAAAATACCAGCTATCCATGAAGCAACAGCACCTGTAGATTTTCTAAAGAATGTCATTACAGCAGCATATATTCCAGCTCTATCTCCACGTGTCATAATTCTATCTACATCAGGAATAAAAGGAAATACATTCCATGGTGTAAATTCCAAGAAAGCACGTCCACATTGATAAAATAATGAAATTACTATTAATATGATGACCGGATTATTGATTTTCAAAAATCCAACTGCTACATATCCAACCATTGAAAGTATTATTGTGATATAACTCGTTTTGTATAAAAATGTAGGTCCATGAGTTATCATTAATTTAGCAGCAGCTAAAGTTGCTAATATTCCAACTATAGATAATGCCTGTAAAGTCCATGGCAAATCTTCTTTAGTACCTTGTATACATATAACGATAAATGTAGGTAGTAAAGTTGAATAGAAATCTTTTCCTGTAAATGATAATAGGTAAATTCCTAAATGCTGTCTAAATGACTTGTTCTTAAATGTTGAAAAATAATCTTCAACTGTCTTTTTCATAAATTCACCTAAAGATAACTTAGGCTCACTATCTAACTTTTTAACAAATTCTTCTGTTAGTGGTCGTTCCCATGTAGATCTGTACGATATAAAGATAGCGATTACAAAAATGACTGTCCAAATTATCCCTGTTATTAAATACGCATTAGGATTTTTCATATGTTTTAAAAATGCCAGTACTAAAAATACAATGGCTGTCCCTGTAGCTGAAATAAACATTCTAGAACCTGATAAAACAGTTCTTAAATTATAGTCATCTGTCATTTCAGTAGGCAATGTTTCCCACGGAATTAATATCATAGCTATAGTTAATTCAACTGCAATATAAATAATTAGATAATATTTCCAATCATCCGAATTTATCCAAAATAGTGGAAATAGTATCATAAATAGTATTCCACCTAACAATATAAAGAAATGTCTCCTACCAAATTTTTTACCTAATTTAGTTTTATAAAATCCATCTGTAATTGCACCAAAAAATAGAGAGAATAGAGCATCAAATATTCGTCCAATTCCTGTAATTGCACCTGCAAGAGCTGGATTTATACCTTGGCTCATTACAAAAACAAATATTACTCCTGATACAATATTATTCCAACCACCACCCATTAAATCTGTGAGTCCGTATCCTATTCCTCGCTTAACATCTATCTTTTTTGGTGTATAAACCCAATTACTTCTTTTACTCATATTTCTCACCAACTATTTTAAAAATCAAAATACTTTATTGCATTGTTATATGAAATATCTTCAACTATATTTCCCAAATATTCGTAATCGTCTGGTAATTGACCATTTTGCACCCAATTACCAATCAAATTACATAGCACTCTTCTAAAGTATTCATGTCTTGTATAAGATAGAAAGCTCCTTGAATCAGTTAACATACCTACAAAATTTCCTAATAAACTCTGTTGAGCCATTATTCTTAGTTGTTCTTCCATACCTTCTTTAGTGTCATTAAACCACCATGCACAACCAAGTTGTAATTTTTGTGTAACTCCTTCCTCCTGAAAATTCTGCATTCCTGTTGCTAATTGCATCCAATCATTAGGATTTGTAGAATAGAAAATGGTTTTAGGAATTATATCTTTTTCTGCTGCATCAGCGTATAACTTCATCATCTCATCAACAATATTTGCTTGAGTTCCCATTGAATCATATCCTGTATTAGGACCTAGTTTTCTAAATTTAGGTCCGTTTACATCTCTTATAACATTAATGTGAAATTGCATTACCCAATCATATTGCTTATTGAGTTTCATCAATGCTTCTAGTATTGCTGTTTGATACCCATTTACTTCATCTTGAGTTAACATTTGATTATCTTTAATTGCTTTACGTACAATCTCATCAATTTTTTCTTTAGATAGCTTTTTAAAAGTATAAGTATTTAAGCCATGATCTGAGTTCTTTCCTCCTACATCATTAAATGCTTGAAATCTCTTTTTCATTGCTTCTACTAGACTATCAAAATCTGTTATATCTACATTTGTACATGCTTCAAGTTGCTTTATATATTCCCCATAGTTTCCTTGATTTATCCTTACTAGATTATCTGGTCTCATTCCTGGAAATACCTTAAATCTAGTTTCTTCCTCACGTAATAATTTATGATACTTAAGATCTGAAACTGGATCATCTGTAGTAACGATAATTTTTACATTAGATTTAACGATTAAATTACGTGGCTTATATTCCTCTGTTACTAATTTGCTATTAGCCTCAGCATATATTTCAGGTGCATTTTGAACATTAAAGACTTTATTTATTCCAAAATATCTCTTCAATTCTAAATTAGACCATTCATATAATGGACTTCCTATAGCCTTCTCCATAGTTTTAGCATAGGCAATAAATTTTTGATAGTCGTCACCATTACCTGTTATTAGATCTTCTGAAACACCATTCGCTCTTTCTAATCTCCATTTATAATGATCACCAAACATTCCATCATTTAGCCAAATTCTAGTAATATTATCAAAATTTTTATTCTCATAAATATCTTTTGCTTCTAGATGGCAATGATAGTCTACAATTGGCATTTTCTCTGCATAATTGTGAAATAATTTTTTTGCACTTTTTGTTGATAAAATAAAGTCATCATTAAGTAAAGTCATTTCTTAATTCCTCCTACTTTTCTTCCTTATCAATTGCTTCCCATAATCCATTCAAATATGCAATTCCTAAAGCTCTATCATATAATCCATATCCTGGTCGACCATCTTCACCCCAGATGTTTCTCCCATGATCTGGTCTAATATATCCATCAAAGCCTTCATTGTGCAGCGCTTTCATTATTTCGTAAATATCTAGTGATCCTTCCGAAGATAGATGAGCTGATTCATGGAAATTACCATTTCCCATATGTTTGATATTTCGTACATGGATGAATGGAGCTCTATCTTTACCAACAAATTCTCTAACAATTGCTGGCACATCATTATCTGGATTTTCACCTAAACTACCTGTACAAATTGTAAACCCATTATATCTAGATTCATGCAATTCTTCGATAGCTACCATATCATCTCTATTTTTATAAATACGTGGTAATCCAAATAATGGACGTGGTGGATCATCTGGATGCATAGCCATTCTTACATCATATTCTTCACAAACAGGAATTATTTCGTCTAAAAAATATTTTAAATTTTCAGTTAACTTTTCAGCATCTACATCTTTATATGCATCAAATAAACGTTTAATTTCTGCTAATCTTTCTGGTTCCCACCCTGGTAAAATATATCCATTAGAATTTTCTTGAACATCCTTGATAATTTCTTCAGGTGATTTTTCAACTAACTTTTCTTCAAATTCCATGACGTTTGATCCATCTGCTAATTGATAATGTAAGTTAGTTCTTAACCAGTCAAATACTGGCATAAAATTATAACAAATTACTTTGATTCCATACTTGGCTAGATTTTTGATTGTTTGTTTATAGTTTTCGATATACTTATCCCTACTTGGTAAACCAATTTTAATATCATCATGAATATTAACTGATTCTATTACTTCTAATTTTAGTCCTGCAGCTTCTACTTCATCTTTCAATGCTTTAATTTTTTCTTCCGGCCATACTTCACCAACTGGTACATCATATAAAGCTCCAACGACTTGTGTTGTTCCTGGAATCTGTTTAATTTCCTCTAACTTAATCGCATCATCGTTTGATCCGAACCATCTAAATCCCATATTTTTCATACTATCGATCTCCTAATTTATCTCAAAACTCGTAATTAACTTTTTCATTGACTTCTTTAATAGTTTTTCGTACTGCACCCTTAGCTGAAATTAGCTTTGTAAAATATTCCTCAACTTTGCTACCTAATCCAATACTGTATAAGTCATTTCCAAATATAGATTCATTACTTAGAATTTCTTTTAGTCTATCGTGAGCATCAACTTTATCCCCTAGTTTAATATCTGCGATATATTCTTGCATTTCATTAAGTAATGGATCTGGACTAGGTGTAAATTCATTTCCTTCATCATCAACTGCCATTAAATATCTGCACCAACCTGCAATTATCAATGGTATACACTCTAAATCAGTAGCTTTTAAATCATCTGATTCTACATAATGACTAATCGTTACACCATAGCGAATTGGAATCTTTTGTGAAGTATCACTAGCAATTCTTTGTGGTGTATCTGGAATATTTTTATTTGGTAATCTCTTAGTTAAAAGTTCATTTATAAAAGTTTTAGGATTAATAATCTTAGGATCTTTTACCACTGGCAAATCCTCACCATATCCTAAATTTTCAACCAATTTCCTCAAATCGTTATCTTCCATCTCAGCTGAAATTGATTTATATCCTAATAAATTACCAAAAATTGCTAGTGCTGTATGCAATGGATTTAAACATGCTGTAACTTTCATTTGATCTGCATCATTGACTGTTTCTCTATCTGTAAGAATTACACCTGCTTTATCTAAATCAGGTCTACCATTAGGAAATGCATCTTCTATTACTAAATAGTGTGTTTCCTCAGTATTTCCAAATGGTGCAATATTTGTATGTTTATTTGTATGAACTATTTGAGTATCTTCAAAACCTTCTTCTTTTAGTTCATCAGCTACTGATTTAGCTGGATTAGGGGTAATACGATCAATCATACTCCATGGGAACGTAACTTTTGTGGTATCTTCAAGATATTCGATAAAA
>JAFEHB010000294.1_pt1 | contig 43763 bp, 42 predicted proteins | sample 9267121 | NCBI WGS metagenome assembly JAFEHB01 (sample SAMN17103336, study PRJNA684904) | human gut metagenome | isolation source: diarrhea sample from child under the age of five | host: Homo sapiens | place: South Africa: Mafikeng, Mafikeng Provincial Hospital | collected 2019-09 | reverse complement strand
ATTATGAGTCGTAATCCACGTATTGACAATAGGAGGTCACTTCATATTATCTAGATAGGGATAAATCAACCTTTAAAAGCCATAGGGATTTTAGCTCTGAGAAAGAGATATCCTTTAAACACTTTTAGGGTTTATTCTCTATCTTTTTTGTTACAGTATTTTTAGAAGGATTGGACGTAAATAAAAAAGGTAGAAATCCCCGCAACCGACCAAAGTTTTGTGATTTCTACCCGTCCTCTAAGACAATATTATGATACTGAAAATTACCAACGACTTCAACATGATTTTGAATGAAAATGATTATCAGGCTTTTGTTGCTTCGATTGATCTGCTTTCTTTACATTGTCCTGTTTGTGGTGTCGTTGGTCTTTTTATCTTATACGGACACTATAAAAGATTTGTGATTACAGATGATACATCTAATGATTGTAAAATAAACATTCGTGTTCAGCGTATACAGTGTACTCAATGTAGATCCACTCACTCTTTGCTTCCAACTAATTTTGTTCCTTATACTCAGTTCACTTATCTTTTCATTTACTATATTGTCACACTTGATGAGAATGATGATTTGATTACTTCTTTTGATGTTGCACTACAAACAGTTCGTAAGATTAAAGCTCGTGTGATTGCTTTTTGGGATTCATTATTTCCAGATTGGAGAGATTTCAAGCAGAACGACTTGAAGATAGAATCCTTAAAGCGTCATAATATTCTCTTCGGATCCACGAGAAGCTATTGTAAACTTTTTGTACTACCAACAGAGCTGTAACTCTGATTCTGATTTCTTTTGATACTATGTCATTGAAATCAGAGAGGAGATGATCTTATGATCGAAAACGATGCTTTCAAACTGCTATTAATTAATCTTTTTCACCTGAATCCTGATGATATTGCCAACATTTTCTGTACTACGTTCAATAAGATGATGGTTCTTATCGTTACTCTTGCAGATAAACATCAGGCTTGTCCTTACTGTGGGTTTACTGCGCCTAAAATCAAGGAATATGTAACCAAGGAGATCACTCATTCGGCTCTTACCACACAGAAATGCATAATAAAATACAGGGCACGGCGCTACAAATGTCCATGTTGTGGAAAGACCTACTATGAATTCAATCCCTTTGTCTTTAAATCCCAGAAAATATCGATCCTTACTGTGCATAATATTCTAAAGGATCTGAAAGACTTCAACGAGACATTTACTTCTGTTGCCAGACGATATCATGTTTCTCCAACTTCTGTATCCACTATTTTTGATAATCATGTGGATATTGGCAGAAATCCGCTTCCGGAAATCATTAATTTTGATGAAGTATATGCCTTCAAATCCGAAAAGAGTAAGTATGTCTGTGTTCTTCTTGATTTTAAAAAGCAGATTCCCGTTGATGTTCTGCCTAACCGTAAAAAAGAATATCTTTTAAACTACTTTCAAAAGATTCCTTTAGAAGAACGCAAAAAGGTAAAATACGCCTGTTCAGACATGTATGAAGTATATCGAGATGTCGTACATAAGGTGTTTCCATGTTCTTGTATGCTTTTGGATTATTTTCATCTTTCACAAGATTTCCATAGGAAAATGAATGAGGTGCGTATCAAAGTCATGAAAGGATACAAAGATGACAAGGCTTCAGATGAATATTATCTTCTCAAAAAATTCAACTGGCTGTTATTCAAAAATCCAGAGGATGAAGACAAATACGGAAGACTGTTTGATGTAGAACGTGAGCGTAAATACAACTCTCATTTTAAAAGCTATATGAACTACTACGATTTAAGAAGAAAACTGCTTGAAATCAATAATGACCTAACTATTTGTTACTCATTAAAACTAGAACTTGTAGACTTCTATTCAAAATCTACTATCGATAATGCGCAAGTGAATCTGGAACATTTGATTCGCAGCTGCATTGATACAAACATTGAAGAAATGATTGCCTTTTCCAACAATCTGATCAACTGGAAACAGGAGATCATCAATTCATTTACGATTGTAGGTACTGAATATAAAGTTGAGGCAGACAAAGGCCAAGTGGTGGTCTGCAATAAAAAAGTGAATAATGCGATCATTGAGAATCGAAACAAGATTATAAAGTGTATCAAGAACAACGCCAATGGCTACACCAACTGGTCTCGCTTCCGCAATCGCGTAATGTATGTACTCGACCCAAATACAACATTCAGCCTGGAACCAAGGGAGAAATGATCATGGATGCACAGGACATTATCGAACTGATTGAATACTTCAGAAATCTTCAAGACACTGAAATGAAATTTGAAATTGAAGAGCTACGAGGATACATTGACATAAGATTCGAAGAATTATATGACAAGTTAACAGAATACATTGATTTCAATCGTGCAGATTCAAATCACCCATTATAAAAGGAGCAGAGATTCAAACATCTCTACTCCCTAGTTAATAATCCTTTAAACACTCATAGGGTTTTCAACCCTACAATTTTTGAAGCCAACTTTTAGTCGACCCTATCTAATTGCGGATTACCCTTATTCATGTACATCTTTGTTTATTTGACTTTTCTCTTTCTGATTTGCTTTTTCTCGTTTTTTCAAGTACTTTAAGTCAATATTTAAAGAATCCTTGTTATTGTTTTTCTGCTCTTCTTTTATGACCTTTGAACAGGATTTATCAAGAATCATCTCTTTGATTTTTAAATATGTTGGGTATAACGATTTTTCATAACGATATTCAACACATTTGCAATAAAACTCTTTTCGTATATCCGAAATAACTTGAATACCATCAACTTCATTTGGTATTTCATGAATCATTTTTTTGATTTTTTCAACATTAATCTTTGGAACAATTCTCATTAATGCTTCATCGCAATCTTTATTTTTCAAAGATTCAATATATTTAAAAGGATTCAATTGTTTGTCATTTTCCACGAAGATGCACATTCTAGATTTATAAACACTTGATTCAAATCTATTGTTATCATTCATAATTTTTTGAATTTGTTCATCACTAGATTTTGTATTAAACGCTGCACCATTATCAAATACTGGACATACTGTTGTTTCATTAGTAATGTTATTTACAAGCACACCCCAATTTCCATTATTTCTATCATTATTTCCTATTAAAGCATCAACTACAAACATATCCCAAAAACGTTCTTTTAATTCAGGATTTTTTAAAAATAAAGGATGATTATTTAGCAACACTTCGACTTCCTCTAAACTAACATTATGATCATTGCTACTAGAAGAAACGGATTCCAATTTTTCTTCCATTCCATCTACATAATCATTTTTTATTGAATTATAGTCATCTAAACGAAAATCCCTTGTATCTTTTCTAAAATCTTTACAAGCAACAACTACTTTACCATTTTTAATCCCAAGCTTTGTTTCATGAACTGGAATTCCAATAGATTCATAAATATGTGATCCAATATATTCTGATAATGGTGATGTTGTGTAAGATATTTCAACCTTTCTAGTTAAATCTTTTGTTGACTTTGGAAATTTGAGAAACCAATTTTCATTATCTATTATGATTCCAAGTTTGTTACCAGCATGTCCACCATATCTTAATCCATTTTCTTTACAATTATTAAAATCATATATTTTCATTAATATTCACCTCCATATTTTTTCAATAGTAGCTTATATTGTTTTGCTGAGAAAATACCACTCGCATACATTGATTTTACAACTGCATAAAATGCAGATGAAATGCCATCATACATTTCCCAGTTATCTTCAGCATCATATTTCTCTAAATCCTTTATTAAATTCTGTACTGACTTCGGTAATGTACTTGTATCCATTTCAATAGTATGGTCTATCATCAAATATTCTTCTTGTTTATTCATTGCTTCCCACTCCTTCTTTAACATCATTATACTACATTTGAATTTGAAATCTTCATTTTTGCACTCAGTTCGATATGAACAACCCTCTTTTACATTTCCAAATCAAAATCATCTTCTTTTTGTATAAATACACTACTCTGTTTTTCAGATGTGTTCGCTTTTTCTTTGTTTTTATTAAGCTTAATATTACTCTTCAGATTATCAAACAAGCTTCTTCTTGTATGTATCTCTTGCATTGTTTTCAATTTTGGGTCTTCCACCTTTAAGTGCCGTTGGATTTCTTTTTCATCCATATAAATGTATTCTGGACTTGGCAACATTGCAGCTCGTACTGGTTGACTTTCAATATATTTTTCTACAAATTTCCTACTATGTATCATTTGATCAGACATTTCTCTTGTAAGTTCTGGATACCTATGTTTCATTATCAGAAAGCAGCACATTTTCCATCTTTCTTTACAGGTCACACTTTCAGTAATATCATCATAGATTTCTTCAACCCCTTTTGAATTGCACTCATATTTTTTGTTGAGCATTTTCTGTATATCCTTAGCTTGTGGCAATTCGCAATCTGATTTTTCAACTAAAACAATAGTACGTCTAAATTCCCCATTCCAAGAATCATCTTCGATATAATAATCAAATCCAAATGGTGTAAGATAATCTCCTAATAAAATGTTTTTCTCATTCATAAGTATATATTCTCCTTTCAATATTGCCATGAATCATCATACATAGGTCTTTCGAATTCTTCATCACGTATTGTTTTTATACGTGCTCTATGAATCTGCATATACATATCCTTAGATACAAGATACTCATCTTCTTTACGATGTGCATAATCTAAAGCTCTTTGTCGCAGTCTTCTGTTTTTTTCATGCATAAGTGTAATAATAGCCAGACTACTCAAATCATTTCTTCCAAGACATGCTTCTTTGACAGAAACCTCTTTATCTTTTGCCAATTTATTAATTGTTTCTTTATATGTATTTGCATTTTCTGCTACAATTTCTCGAACTCGGCCATCAAAATGCTCAGCAAGACGATCCAATATTTTCCAATCACACTTTGGATTATATGCTAGATTTTCAAGTACCATTTTATCTTTATCTCTTAGAAGCAGTTTTTGTGTTTCTATATCTATGTTTGGGTTTTTTGCAACAAGTGCCCGTATAACAGGATTATTATCTTTTGCAAGTTCATGCAGTATTTCCTTTCTTGTTTTTGGATCTAGAGCAAGCCGTATTTTCTGCATCTCATCCATCTTATAAATATCACTTCGTGTTATCATTTTTCATATCTCCTTTGACTCATAAAAGCCATAAATTTCTTTCCATAATATAAGTATGCAGCAAATATGTTCTGTTTTTATAGCAACAGATAGAAAAAAACAAGCAGTCTTTTTATAGACTACTTGTTAAAGAGAGATAGATTATTCATCTTTCTTTGACTCTGTTTCTTCTTCTGATGAACTGTTCTGACTCTTTTTCTTCTTTTTGCATTCTTCATACACAACATAAGCAACACATCCAGCACCTAAAAGAATTGTTGGAATCATCCATACAGAACCTGTCTCTGGCAACTTGACACCCGTCATATTCACTATGTGAATAGATACGATGCGATCATTTTTAGTTCCTTCTAAATGAATATCTCCAGTAGTTTGACTTGTCGTATATTTCACACCATCGACATAATAATCAAATTGTCCTATTTCAGGAATCGCATCCACTCGAATAGAGTGCATTGTGTTAAGCTCTTTTTCAGGGATACGATATCCCTTTGGAGCTTTTGTTTCTTTAAAATAATAAGTTTTTAAATTTTTCAAGCTTCCAAACTGTAGGATACCATTTGCATCTGTACTTAAAGTCTGAATTTTAGTTTTGCCTTCTGCATCTTCATAAATTGTGAATTCGGCACCTTTTAACTTCTTGTTAAACTGATTGGTCTTCACAATCTGCATTGTATATGGACGTACCTTATTCTCAACCGTGATTTTCTTATCTTCAGATGAATTGTTTCTTTTACCAAAAGAGATTCCTGTATTGGCTAAATTAGTCAACAATTTGACTTCTCCGTTATAAACAACTTCAAATTCGACTTTAGTTTTGTTGATTTCATATCCATCTGTTGTTTGAATTTCTTCTATAGAGTGAACTCCTGGTTCAGGTCCTGCCAAGACGATTTGTCCATCAGCATCGGTTTTAAGTTTTTCTGTACTTCCATCAGGCTTTGTATGTAGGAATAGCACATTTGATATTTTGACATCTGTTCCTTCCTGTACCTTATCAACATAGAAACGTACAACCTGTTCAGTGTCTTCAATTTTAACAAATTCTTGAATGTTTTCCTTTGTTCCTGAGCCTTTCAATTTACGAACAGTCACTTTTCCCTTATTCAAATAATATCCAGCAGGAGCCTTGATTTCTTCAACAGTCACCGTTCCTAAAGGTAAAGCTACCTTCCCTTCACTGTTTTTGTATAAATCTCCACTCTTCTCCGTGATATATTCATCTTTCAAATAAGCTTTTCCTTCTTTATCTGTTCTTACAACCCAGTATCGTGTTGGTTGAACTCCAGATTTAGCAGGATTTACTCCTTCTGCATAATCACCTTTATAGTAGTTGACTTTATACAAAGCTCCTTCTAAAGAAGCACTTCCTTGAGGTATATTTTTATTTGTTTCTGCATCCAGTTTAGCAATTGCCAACTCCACAGTGGAACTCTGAGCAAGTTCCGCATCAGGCATAAATGAGTAAGTTTCCGACGAACCATCTACACTAACAGTATACACTTTTGAATCTAAGGCATATCCTTTAGGATTTGCAATCTCTTTAATGTAGTAATCACCAAACGATATACTAATCTCGTTACTTTCTCCATTCGTCATTGTTGTTAATGTATCGATGCGATTTGTATTGTTTTTCGCATCACTTTCTGTCTTGTAAACGCCGTACTGTGCTCCAGAGATATCATAGCTAGTATTTCCATCTGTCATAGATGGGTTTGCTGATTTCTTATAAAGTCTGAACTTTTCATAGATAGGTTTTTCATTAAATTCATTGTCATAGCCCACATTCGATGTTTGACCTGCCGTTATAGTCACCTTCTGAATGCTCGGATTTAATTCATAACTATTATTTGTAGGTCTTCTCACCTCTTTAACATAATAAGTTCCTGCAAGTAATTCAACTTCTTCAGACCAGTCTGGATATTCAGCACTGTATTTACCAATTGTCAAAGTTTTCACACGATTGGCATCATTTTTTGCATCACTTTCTGATTTGTACACTCCATATTGTGCACCTTTTACAGAATAGTACTTATTTCCATTCGTCACATCAGGTTCAGCCGATGTTTTCATGATACAAAGTTTTCCTTTTTCTTCTTCTACTTCATATTTAAATGCATAGATTCCAAATCCAGCTTGCGTATTCTTACTAGGTGTTGTAAGACCAATAATCAAACGCTTATTAACTGTATCAACTTTTAATACACTAATCATTACATCGGATGCACAATTATTATTTAGTGTTGCATCGTTGTATGTATATGCATGCCCTGTGTTTGGACTCGATACATGGGCACATTTTAATGGAATATATCCATCTCCTGTGCTATAACAAGTATATTTTGTTCCCCATGGGTCTGTCATATTCAAGCCTTGTCCTCCCTTATCAGGATTAAACGAGAAATTCCAGTTTAGTTGTGCAGTCAGTTGTACTAGATTATTTAAATCAATATCTCCATTATTGACCATGTTATACATCAGTGATAAGGCCGCAGAATCAGAATAAGAAGATTCATATGTTCCATATACATATCCAGCATTGTCATATATTGCAGCATAACCTGTTAGTAGCTTACATGAGCAAGTGAAACCAGCATGAGGTGTTCCTTTAACCTTAATAACTGGAGTAGTTCCTCGTCTATCTTGATAGGTAGGGATATTTGCATCGGTTGCACATGTTGAAATCCCATATTCATCTTCAGCACTTTGTGCAGAAATAGCATTTGCATCAGAAGCAGAAGCATCTGTTTCTACCTGCAAACTTTCTATCATAGACGGTGATTTGTTCACATATAGTTTTCCTGTTCCTGAATCAAATGAACAGTCATTTTTTGAAGCCTGAGCACCATTGATCATAACTTTGATATCTTTTGCTTCAAGTTTATTTGGATCAGCAATCTTTACTTCAGTAGAAATATCAGTTGCAAGAGCTTTAACCTCTTTATTAGTTACAGTATCTCCGTCATCGATTTGAACATCGACTTCGGATTTTGTTTTTTTACTGTTTAAAACCTGCATAAACTGAACTTGTACATTCATAGCTGCTTTTTTTCCTTCGTCATTAATAAAATGTTTCTTAGGAATATAAGCTATACCCGTATTTTCATCATAAATGCAATCATCATAAACATTGGCATCTGTATCTGTTTTTGCAAAAACGGCCTCACGAACTGTAGCCGACTTATCATCCTGCATCGTATTTGCTTTTACAACATAGTAATCCGAATTATCATCCAGATTATAAGCATATACATAATTATCAACCATATTTAGGAATGCCTTCATTGTTTTATGAATATCCGTCATGATTGTATCTAGAGAATCCTTATCAGAAATGTTTTTTCTATTGACTAATGTCTGTTTAACCCAGACAATATTTTCTTTATCAAATTGATTGGATACATTTGTATACTTTCGATTAACATTTTCTTTGAAATATTCAATATTAGGATCTGTTTCTGTTGTTTCTGCGTTTTTTTCTTCCTCTGTATTAGATTCCGATTTTTGTTCCACACTGACAACTTTTTCGGTAGTAGTTTCTGCAGGACTGAATTTAGCAGTAAATGTAGTATCCTTTTCATTCATAGTAAAGGCATATTCGAATTTATTTTTTCCAGATTTAAATCCTTCCACAGGGTTATCATCTTGATTAAATTCAGAAAGAACTGTATTACCTTGGCCATTAAGTTCCATTTTTACATTAGTCCCCGCTTTTACCTTTTGTTCAAACTTATCCGAACTTGAAATAGTATATGTTTCATTGTCAATATTCAGAGTAACAGCACCATCTCCAGCAACCCCAACAGATAGACTGTTTCCTTCTTGCGACATACTTGCATTCTCTTCTGCATAGGCAGGAAGAATTGTATTCACAGAAGTCATTGTAGCCAATAATACCCCAAACAGGTTTCTCACAATTTTTCTTTTTTTCATAAACTTCCTCCTATTCTTTTTTCTTTCTACTCTTTACAAGAATAGCAATTACTAAAGCAGCACCACAAGCTGCCAACCCATATTGAACTGCATGTGTTTTCACACCTGTATTAGTTTCTTCCATAGGCTTATTTTTATAGATGAAACTATAGGAATTATTTTCACCAAGATCAACTTTCTTATCATTGATATAGAATCCATCCTCGGTAAATGTCACCTTAACCATTTCATCACTTAAAATATATTTTTCAGGAGCTTTTGTTTCTTTAATGTAATAAGTTCCATAATGAACTAAAAAATCTGCAACTCCTGTTGCTTGATTTCCAACTGCCGTTTGTACCTTATTCTTACAATCAGAGTTAGAATACATTGTAAACTCAAAATGTTTGTTGGTTATAGCTTTTCCCGTCTCAGAGTTTACCTTATTTACAGCAATGTGAGGCAATGAACTGTGTTTTGGCTCTACAGTTACATCATATTGGAATACCTCATCCGTATCGCTCCATGTTGGAATAGCCACCACAAAAGGTTTTATAACTTCGTACTGTGAAGGATCATTCACACTGACCAAGTAAACACCAATTGGCAGCTTTTCTGCTTTGGCAACACCTTCAGCATCCGTCTTAATAATCTCATCTTGAAACTCTGTTTTTTCTAGTTCAGTTTCCTCAGCAAAGCTATCTTGTTTCATAGAATTCTTTGTCGGTTCTATATCAACTTTTTCAGATGTTTTTTCAATTTTATCTTTCTCATTTCTCCATGCTGCATGAAGTTTGCTTGAAGCAGCATCCAATTCATTTGCATTCTGAATTTGATTTAAATCAACCTGAGTGTCTTTAAAACGGTCAACTAGTTGGTAACTTCCATTTCCTACCGTTGCCACTTGAATGATATTAAATTTAACATTTTCTTTGGACAGATCATCCATCGAATCTGTTAATTGCAGTGCAATAGAGCCTAATCCATCCACTGGCACTTTCGTCAAATCTTCTTCAGGCAAAAGAGTTAAATCCCCAATAACAGGTTCATCATCGATTTCTTGTGCATATGCCATTGTTCCATCAACAGTTCCTATGCATCCTAATACCGACATTCCCATTGCCATCAGACATCGAGTATATTTTTTTAAATTCAATTTATGATTGAACATTAGGATTTTTCTCCTTTCTATTTTTTCTTTTTATTACAACAAGCAGAATGAATATCATAAACATAAGCAAAAGAGGAAGCAGAATGAAAGTACATTCTCGTATTGACAGGTTCTTCTTTTTTATACTTTGTTTTGTCGTTTTATTATATGGAATTCTTTCTCCAGTAACAATCAATCGTTTTGTATTGATTCCATATGGTGTACAAGTAACTAAAGTAACTAAATCTTTTCCTTCTTCAATATCCAATTTATCCAATTCTTCAGGCTTGATGATTTCTATTTTCATAATCTTGTAAGCAAGTGTTTTATTACATACATGTATATAAAACAAATCACCTTTTTCAAGCTCATCTAGTCGTGTAAACAGCTTTGCTGTTGGCAATCCCCTATGTCCTGTCAAAATACTTCTTGTACTTTTTCCACCAACAGGGAGACTCGACTCTTTTAAATGTCCAACACCATTATTTAATGTATCATCATCCGTCCCATGATAGATGGGTAGACTCACATCAATGCATGGAATCTCTATATTGGCCATAATCCCAGATGCAGTCACACACAATTGTTTTTTGTAGTTTTCTTCTGAAAGTTGACTGTAATCCACATTAGCTAGACTTGACCCTTGTGTTGCATACAGTGTTTGATTATATGTCTTTGCATCCTTATACATTCTGCTTAGTTCCTCTTTAGATAACGAATGAACATCAGATGTATAGGTCTGAACAAGAGAATCCTGCTCTTTTTGCAGACATATACTGCTTATTGTAGGAAAGCAGCAAAGAAACACTCCAAAAGCTAAAAGGAAACGATTCTTGATTTTTTCGATACGATTTTTATACTTTTTCACTTTTTCCTCCATAGCAAGGATATGGAAGCAGGACTTCCTACTTCCATAAGCATGTTTTATAATTATTCTTCTTCTTTTTTCATCTTTTTAGAAGCACCTAGTACAGTTACGACACCTGCTCCAAGGCAAATCAATGTCAATGAAGAACCCGTAATAGGTAGTTTTGTTCCTACCTTGTTAACAACTGTAATATTGACAGCACCTTCATCTACATCTGTCTTCAAATCCGTTGTTGACTCATGATAAGCCCCTTGTTGAAATTCCTTCACATAGGCAGTCGCTTCCAATTTTTGTAGAATTTTATTAGTAGCTCCTTCACCTTCTACATATGTATCACGATCTGTTGTAAATGTTGGTTTAATAACGATTCGAATTGGATCTAACAGTTCACGATATCCAGCAGGAGAATCTGTTTCTTTTAAATAATAAGTTCCTTGGTCTAATCCATAGATTTTAAACTCACCTTTTTTATCAGACACCATTTCCACTGCATCTTCTGGTCTTGCTCCACCTTCATGATCTGTTCCACCAAGTGCATCTCGGTTAATAACGTTATAAGCTCCATTATATTCTTTGACATACACTTCTTTTGTACATGCCTCATCAGAATACAAACGGAATTTAGCATCTTTTAGGAGCTTGTTATGATTATTGATTTTCAAACCATTGATTTTATATGTAAAGGCTACAACAGTATCCCAAGGTGTATATCCATGATCACCTGTTCCATCAGAATCAGGGTTGTTACTATACTCTAAGCGTACCTTGTTTTCATATCCTGGACGTCCTGTATCCAATGCAGCCTGATCATTCAATTGTGCATTATATTTTACAGTTATTTTTTGTCCATACTCGTTTTCGCCCAAAGCATTCAACTCATCGAACTCTCTATCCACAATTGCTTTTAAATCATTGACAACGATTTTAAATGTTTCACCATCTTCATTTTCTAGAACACTGTATTCATTTGGAGAAAGTTTATATGTTTTTTTATCATTCTTAATAGTTACAGACACAGAGCCTTTATCGAATGTTAAAGCCTTATCCATAACATCATGGAATGCAAAATAGTATGTATGATATCCATTGATATTAGGCACTGACGTCTCATATTTATAAGGAACAGTCTGTCCAATTTCGTAATCGGCTACATCGTTCCATCCAACGTTGTTATCATCCTCATCGATTTTCTTTACTAGATTAGGATAATCTGACTTGATTTGTACAGTCGCATTTGGATTTGCAGTATTCACCATAATCAAAGATGCCGCACTATGTGTTCCACTTACTGTAGTAACTTCATCGGTTACATAATATCCATAATCCAATCCAGTAAGTTTCACAGACCCTGTATCCTGCACTTCAGACACCTTAACCAAAGTTCCTTTGATTCCTTCTTTTACGATTTCATCACGAAGTTTTTCAACAAAATATCTAAAGGCACTGTATCGTCCTTCTTGATTCTGATTTGCTTGTGCTCCTTCAACAACATTTTTGTTCAATGATTGAATATAATCAATAACGTCATATTCAGTCACCTTATCTGTCTGCTTTCCAATTTTCTTTCCAACGACAGTTTGTAAAGCTTTTTTATATGTATCATTGAATGTATAATTGATACTTTCTTCATCGTCGGCATTTTCTGCATCAAACAATTTATAAACTCTAAACGATTTTCCTTTTAAAGACTGATTTTCTTGTGGTGTGATTGTGATTGCACCAACACCGCTTCCAAGAGTAGCAACTCCTTTTGGAGTGCCAACAGTCTCTGACACAGAACCTTCCATCGCATAAACAGGTGTAATCGTAGTTGGGACAACACCTGAAAGAATACCAGACAAAGCCATGGATGACATTGCCACTAATTTAAAGATATTTTTATTACGCATAGCGTTCTCCTTTCATGTTTTTAATTTTCATTTTTCATTTAACTCAATTCACTTATGGATTTTGGTGGTGGAATATTCCCGTTTTGAAGTACCGTCATACCTATCCCTTCCTTTTCTTTTCAAGATGAGACTCTTATGTAATGTTTCCCATTTCATACACTACGTCTTTTGTGTGTTTTCATAATATTACTTTTCAAGCCCATCTTTTATCTCATCTATATAGTGCCACCATTTCGCCCCATTTTTATTTTTATGAATATTAATCATATTTATAAAATATAATTAAAAGATGGCATCGTTGCCATCTTTTTCATCAAACTCCTCACCACAGGTACACCCATACAAACTGATCATTTAAGTCAAACCACCACACCACCACATACAAGCAACTCGTTAGACGAAGCCAAAACTGCCTCGCAGTCCACACTCCATAAAAAAAAGCAGATGCTTTGCACCTACCTCTTTCATCATCCTCTTCATCCTTTAAGAACATCTACAATGTATATCCATATTTTAATTTGTTCTCAATGTACAGCATTATCATTCCTTAAGAACCCTCGCCTTTTTTCATCTAACAACCCTTCTTATAGATTACCAAGCCCACAAAAAAAAGGTGGATTTTAATCCACCTTAAGTCATGCTAATTCAAACCACCATCACCAGTTGTAGGCTCTGTACGAATTCCCTTTTTGTCATCTCCACATGCTGCACTTCCGAATGGTAATGTGGCAGCTTTTTCTGGTTGCTTATCAACATTTGGTATATCACTCTTTTTGATTGTTGATTCGATAATACCACTATTGATATCACCATCTATGATTTCAGGGATTTCCTCTACTTTTTGTTTTGATTTAGCACCATCAAACATTGTTTCATCATCCATTCCTTCACTTGACAATTGTGGCATATTGCTTACATCGTCTGAATATAACGGACTGATTTTAGGGAATAACCCTTGAATTTGGCACAATTTCCAGTCTTGTTGGATAAATCCGTAGTAACTTGCATTATATCCAGGAATATTCATAATCATCTGCGAGTACAAGTTGATAGCTGGTAACGAGCCATCATCATTATACTTGTAAATAGCAGCTACAGGATGCACACCCGCATTGGAGCCACCCCCGTACTGAGCATTGAATTCATCCCATGCATCATACACTCTTCCATATTGGATATCATTCATTCCACTATCATAGTTTAACTGCCATCCATTGTTTGTACCATAGTAATATGCATGTCGGTTGGTTAATGACTGTAATCTCTGATTATCAACAACAACACGAATTTGTCGTGCATTTGTATCAATATAATAGTAAATCCAGTGAGATACTGCGTATTTACCATTATTCATTGTTTGATACCAGCCATAGTCTCTTCGTGTAGCATTTCCCCAGTCTCCACTGTTTTTAACCCATACAGCTCGCATTGTTATGGTTTGACCATTGTAATCATTTGTATAGGAAGAACCAGGTTGATAATACTTATTCGTCTTTGTGATTTCTTTCCATCCTCGGAATGTATATCCACTACGAGATGGTTTTGTCGAACTTAATGTCAATGTTTGTCCCGCAACCTTTGTCTGATTACCAGGAGCCCCACTTCCACCATTCGCATCATATTGAATCGTCGTAGAGTTTGTTTTGAAGCTCAAATATGTAGAAGTTGTTCCCGTGATTGTTCCACTTAAAGAACCACTTTGTACGCCTAAATACTGTTTTCCAGTTGCAGCCTTGATATCCTTGATTTCATATTTTGTTCCATATGCATACTGTTGCCAAAAGTCTGCCACATCATTTGCAACAAGAGTACCATTCATATAAATATCACATGTACCATATCCTGAAATGCCTCCAGAACTTGCTCCATCTAAGTATCCGTTCAAATCAAAATAGTACATATTGACACTCCAATTTGCCGTATAGCTCTTATTTCCTGTTGATCCTTTTGCAATCGTCACACTCTTTTGTGGTGTGCTTCCATTGCTTCCTGTCCATCCAGTGAATGTGTATCCACTACGAGTTGGTGTTGGAAGTGTAAAGTTTTCTGTTGTCACATTATAGCTTGTCTTCTGTCCACTGATTGAACCACCATTCAAGTTATATCCAATACTATAGTTATCCAAAGACCATATAGCTTTGACATAGCAGTTTACCGAAGATGTATTAGCTGTTGTTTCAGAACTACTGCTTCCTTGATATACCGTACTGTCATATTGAGTATCTTGATCATAATTTGTTCCTGTCTTTTCGTTTTGCCAACGAACGAATGTATATCCAGTTCGTGTCAATCCAAAAGTAGAAGCATTATATGGATCATCCTTACTTCCATATGTTACGACATGGAACCATGGATTATTAGACTTGTTCTGTACATATCCCCACTGATTGATTGAGTAATCCGAAGAATTAATCGTTCCACCATTTACACCATATGCAATGCTTACAGTATTTTTAGCTGTGTTAATATATGCCTGACGATTGCGACTCATACCCCATGTATCGCCAAGCGTTCCCGTTTTGTTATTGTATCCAGTCCAAGTTTGTCCTGCATCTGGTCCTTGTCCAACTAAAGTTGTCATATGATATCCAGCTTTGATTTTATAGGTAGAAGATGCCGTACTTCCTGCATAGTAATCACCATTACCACTAATGCTTTCAACACCTGAATCTCCTGTGACTTTTAAATTATACATTTGTCTATAAACATCAACGTATTTTGTATTAGCTTGCGTTACTGTATACGAAATAGAAGCGGCTTTATATGTGCTGTCTGCTGCCCGACTCCATGAATAAGTTGCATTATAATTTGCGTTTCCAGATTTTACTGTAGAATAACTACCCCATGTACCATCAGCATTTTGATAACGAGCTTGAATGGTTTGTGCATAAGTATTTGGTGTCCACTGTGCATACAATGTAACATTACTCAATTGTTTATCCGTCTGTACAGTACTTAATGAGTATTTTGTTCCACTTCCGTTGGCTTGAGTGTTCCAAGATGTCTGTGTATATCCACTCTTTGAATAGATAGCACCTTTTGATGTCCATGAAATTCCATAAGTAACTGTTTGAGTCTGATCAGAACCACTTCCACCATTTGGTTTATAAGTAATTGCATAAGTATCTGGATAATAGTGTACGTGAACTATAATATTTTGATTTACAGTGATATTATTTGTGCCAACTGTGCCATCACCTAAATATTCGCTTTTCTCTGTATAATAGCCATAATTATTACCTGCATGATAACCAGTTGGAGAGTTTACATTATGTGGAGCGAATGATGAACCGTAAGTGCGTTGTTCTGTTTTTGTATCAAACTGTTTCCAAGTATTATTTTGATAATAATAGAAGTATTTGGATGTAATTGTATATGTATTAGCTTTCCAATGTGCATATACTGATAAATTCCCCGTATGTACATAACTAGAATTTTTCCAATAAGTTCCTTCATTCGTGCATGTGCCATCAGCATTATAAATTTTAGTTCCTCCATTAGCTGAAGTGTACCAGCCTTCAAAAGTATAACCTGTGCGTGATGGTTTTTCTCCACTCAAATTCCACCAATTTCCACCATTATAATACAATGGTGGACTTAATGATTTAGCAGAAGTTGTTCCATTGATATTGCCTCCGTTTGGATTCACTGTCAAAGTATAAGCATTTGCTTCCCAATTTGCCGTATAGCTCTTATTTCCTGTTGAACCCTTTGCAATCGTCACACTCTTTTGTGGTGTATTTCCGTTACTTCCTGTCCATCCAGTGAATGTGTATCCACTACGAGTTGGTGTTGGAAGTGTAAAGCTTTCTGTCGTAACATTATAGCTTGTCTTCTGCCCATTGATTGAACCACCATTCAAGTTATAGCCGATACTGTATGTATTGATACTCCAGTTTGCCGTATAACTCTTATTTCCTGTTGAACCCTTTGCAATCGTTACACTCTTTTGTGGTGTACTTCCATTGCTTCCCGTCCATCCAGCAAATGTATATCCAGTACGGCTTGGGGTTGGTAACGTATAAGCACTTGACTCAACATTATAACTTGTTCGTTGTCCACTTAAGGCATTTCCACCGTTTACATTGTATCCGATAGAATATCCCACTAAATTATATGTGAATGTAATTGTCTTTGCACTTGTCGAATCAAACTTCACTGTCTGAGCAGTTGGTGTTGTATATCCTGTTTTTGCAGGAGCACTAACGCTCTTGCTTGAGCCATATGTTCCATTAACAGTCGCAGTTCCTAAAGAAGCTCCACTACTTGAAACATACTTAATGTTATAAGTATATGTATTAGCTTTCCACTGAGCCTTTAATGTAAAACTTCCCCATCCAGTTGGAATTGCATCTCCTGGGTTAAATTTATTACCCATGTAATCCCAGTTTACGAATGTATATCCAGTTCGTGTTGGCTTTGTTGTGCTTAACTTCGTACCACTGTCGGCAACGAACGCCTGCTGTGCAGGAGCACCACTTCCACCGTTGGCATCATAAGTGACATAGTATGTATTTGGTGTCCATTGTGCATGTGCCGTAATGACATCATTCTTTATCAATGTACATGCTTGTAAAACTTGTTCATCTGCAAGTTTACATTTTACATATCCACTTGGCTGTTTTCCAGACTCATACCAAGAGCCAGCACCAGCCCATGAATTGTCACTCTTAGCATATAGCCATTCTGTTTTACCACTATTGACACGGCTTAAGTTCCATCCTCGGAATGTATACAATGGCTTTTCAAAAGTATTCTTTCTTACCTTGATACCACCATTCCAAACATGAGTAGTATTTTCCATGTCACCGTTTCCACCGTTGGCATCATATTTAACCGTCCAAGTATTGGCAATCCATTCTGGATATAAATCCACAGTCACATTTGACTTATGCAAACTACTGATACATCCTAGATAGATTCCGACAGTCTCTCCATTTGCAAGACTCTTGCTGCTGCTTACTACAGTAGTTCCGTTTTTACCAACAATCCAGTTTCCATTGTTTGGTGTATATCCATCTTTACTTAGTTTTGTAGCATCTTTTAAGTGGGAATAACTTCCGTTATATGCCACCTTTTCTTCTAAGAGAACATCTTTACCACTGACATTCGTTGATCCATCTTTCAATGCTCCATCACCATGATAACGAATTGTCAATGTGTATGGTTTCCACTGTGCATATAGTGTGACAGTTCCACCATTTGTCGCAGTTAGATTCTTAACACTTTGTTTATCGGAATAACTTGTTCCACTTCCGTTTGCTTGTGTGTTCCATCCAACAAACTGATATCCATTCTTGACGTATCCATTTGCAGTTAAATTCTTTGCAGTGTCATATGTATGGCTACTTGATGGTGTTGTACCACTGTTTTCGCCATTTCCGTTATACTTCACAGTATATGTATTGGCAATCCACTCAGGATATAAATCGACTGTTACATCCCCTTTTTCGAATGCATTGATGACGCCTAGATATGTTGCTAATCCTTGTCCTTTTGAATTTGGCAAAGTACCGCCTGCATCTTTGACTTTGTTTGTACTCGTCTTTGATCCAATCTTCCAGTTTCCATTATCATGGTATCCCTTTCGAGCAAAGCGTCCAACATCTAGCAGTCCATACTCACTGTGTGCATAATCTTCATCATATTTAACTGTTTCAGTCTCAACAACATCTTTGCCTTCGACATTTATCACTCCATTAGTATAACTTTCCCATTTCTGAGCACCATCATTGTGATAACGAACAGTCAATGTATATGGTTTCCATACAGCATATAAGTGAATGTTCGGATATTTTGTGTCTATCCAGTCATTCGAAACACTTTGTTGATTTGAGTACTCTGCCTTAGTCGCATTTTTATCTGTACTCCATCCAAGGAAGGCATATCCTGCACGTCCCCATGGATTTGCATCTAATTTTTGACCATCAACGCCATATTTAGCACTTTGATTTGCCGTCGTTGTGTCACTTGCACTATAGTTTCTATGATAATGGATACCTAATACTTTCGTATTCCATTCAGGATACAAACCAATTCCGTGTTCTCCAATTGTGCCTGATGTTCCTGTGTTCTTACCATTAACACCATATTCACTATATGTTGTCTTTACATAGTAATGTCCTTTTGTTGCCTTGATGTCTTTAAGTTCCCATTTATCTCCGTAATTCAAAGTCACATTGGCATCGGAAACATCATTACAAACTTGTTTACCATTGACATAGATATCTATAGATCCGTATGTATGGGACCAAGCATACTCTTTACCATCAAGAACACTGTTCAAATCTATTTTATATTGATTGATCTGCCACATTGCATATAGCTTCATTTTTCCGTTTTGGATACCATATTGACCGTCAATGAATTTCCATGTTCCACTCCAATAGCTGACATTATAATTTGTTAGTTTGTCAGAGAAGCCATCACCACTCCATTGACCATCCTTAGTATAAGATGTCCAGTTGTATCCATCGCTCGTGCCCTCTGCTTTTGTGGTCCATCCGATAAAAGTATATCCTTTTCGGACATATTGATTTTTTTGAATTGCATAAGCCGAATCATATGTGGCAACATTGCCACTCATACTTCCACTTGTTGCACCGTTTCCATCATAAGTGATTGTGTACTCATTTGCTTTCCATTTTGCTGTCAACACCTTGTTGCCAACAGTTCTGGTATTCAATTTATTGTACATATCATCTTTATTCTTAAAGTCATTATCAATGTTTCCATTCAAAGTAGTAACTCTTTGACCATTTTCATCATACCATCCAAGGAATGTATATCCTCGTTTAGTTGGAGTTCCTAGATTGAATCCATGTAATACATTGTAGCTTGACTTGTTTCCATTAGCATTCGTTCCACCATTCAAATTATAAGTCACCTTATAATCAATCGTTTTATAGTAGAATTCATACTCCATATCTTCAGCTTTTTGAGTTACCTGTGTTCCAAAAGGATATTCTTTAGCACTGCCTGTTACATGTGTAGTTCCATATGTATTTAGTGCCAATCCCTTTGGTACAGTCAAGCCTTGTTCGGATGCACTTAATTGATATTTTTCTTCATATCTGCGAGTATAGTTTGTTGTATCAAATAGATAGAACTTTTTATCTCCATCCATCACATAGTGCTTGATTGTATTCTTAAACGGATTTGCTTCCCAGTGTGCATATAATGTAACATCCCCGTTACCCATAATAGTATTTGCACTGACTTTTGTACCACCGTTAAGTTCTGTATACCATCCAAGGAATGTATAATGTTTCCTTTGTGGTATTGGAAGTTCTCCATATTTTTTCCATTTCTGTACATTTCGCACAGACTCATTGCACACACCACCATTTGCATTGAAGAAAATATTGAAACGTTTGATTGTATCGACTCCATTATTTTCGATAATGTTTGTCTTATATGTTTCAATCGTCTTATATTCACCATTTAGCATGGCATATGTACTTTGAACTTTTACAGATAGAATACCTGTTTCCCAATCTGTTTCCATAAATGTAATTTTATAGGTAGATCTTGTTCCACCTACTGTATTTTTTGCCACATTTTCAGTCAACTTTGTTGTCTGATTTGTATAACTCATTGCATTCGGCAATGTATTCAAGTCATGCTTATTTCTCAAGCCAGCATATAATGTTGCACTTGTCTCTCCATCTCGTGTTGTCACGGATGTTGATTTTGCACCTACAAGCATTGCAAAATCGTCTACATACTGTTGCTGATACTTTGTATTACTGTCAATAACTTTTCTTGCATTTGTCGTGTCATAAATATCATCTTCGATATTTTCCTGTTCCACGATTTGTGTACTTGTCATTGCAGTCGTTGTGGCATCAGATAACTCCATTTCATGAATATTGAAAGAAGATAGTTGTAAGAAAATGATGGATGTAAGGATAAACATAATGCTTAATCCCATTACACGTGCCAAAACTCTCATTTAATCCATCTCCTTTCTATTTATTCGTATTTTTTTTCTTTTAAAAACTCAACAATAAGTTGATCTTCTCCAGTTTCCACAGCTCGTCCCAATTCTTTTGTAATATAGGTACGAACTGCTTTTCCTAATGTCATGATTTCTTCTTCTATTGCTTTTCTTTTTTCTTCTTTTTCCTGCTCTTTCAATGCTGCCAAATCTTGCTTCAGCTTCTCCAGTTGCAGTTGCGTTTCTTCAATTTTTTCTCTTGTTGTTTTATCTTTTTTTCTTGGCATAGCCTTACCTCGTTTTTCTTATTTTCATCATGCTACCTTGCATACCCATCAATTTGGCCTTCTTCTGCAACATTGAACACAGGAAGAATAATCCTATATTTCAAGGTCACTAAAGAATCTCTTCGGTCGGCTACCGTTTTAACAGGTGTCACAGAAACGACCCAGTTTGCCTTGTCTGCACCTGCCTCTCGATGTGTGCCAAAAGATTGTTTTAATTTGCTATTGATTTCATTTACATCCACATTGTAGTAGCTGCTTTGTACCTGATTTACAACAGCCGTATGAATACGTCGTGCAGTCATTACTTGCATTTCTGCCACAGAAAAACTGACGATACCAAATACGATCATTATAAATATAATCAAACTTACAAAGCTATCGAACATCTGTCTCATCTTATTGCCAGTCTCCTTTCACATAAAAATCCGCACGTTTCATTACAGTTTCACCATGCCATCGAAATGTATACACAATAGAGTGTTTTCCTTGTACATTCGTGTCGATTGTTTTATCACTTACAGAGACATAGCGAATCATTTCTGGTTTTACAACACCATCAACTTTTATTTGAACATAATCCTTCCAATTGAAGCTTGCCCCTTTATCAATAACGGCTCCTCGCACTATTAGCTCAGATCCTGGTATATCATAATCTGTCGTACCATTCATTGTTACGATATCCGATGTGATATATGACTCAACATAGTTGCTTGAACCCATTTTAAAGTAATCTGTATGAAACACTTGAAACATTAAGCCTACACTTACGATTCCAGATACAACAGCAATAATGAATTTCCCATACTCACCAAATATTTCATTCATATCCTATAACCATCCTCTCAAAATCGTATGTAGCAAAGGAGCTACCAGACTGCTGTCTCCAAAGAAAACACCGAAGAACAAGAAAAGTCCTAAAATACCACCGACGATAGACATAATCAATTCTGCATATTCGCCAAAAAACTCATTCATTTTATATTTTCTCCTTTTCTTCTATCCCATCATAGCAAACAAAGTCTGCATAGCCTGAAACAAGACAAAACACATGATAGCTCCCGTTACAACTTCAAATGTTGTAAGTAGAAATTCCTCAAACAGTTCATTCATATCATTGCCTCCTTGTCTTATGTCTTAAGAAATTATTTTTATAAAACAGATGGAAGGAGTCACTTAAAGACTCCAGCATCTCTTTATTTAATATTACAAACTACATTGTCACACTATTCAGTACACTTCCCATATACTGCATCATGAACATGAAAATCAATCCCATACTGACCATCATTTGCAGCATGAATAATCCAACAGGTGCAAATCCAAACTTAACAATTCCTGATACTGAATCTTCATTTTTCATTCGTTCTGCTTTTGCAAGCATTTCCTGATTTCGAATAATCAAACTATTTGTTTGTTCTTGTAGTTGGTCTTGATCCAAATTCTGCATTGTATATAAGATTTTCATACTTGACTTAACATCAGGTAATCCAAATTCACTCAAGAAGTCGTTATATGGTTTGATACTTGAAGGATCTTCAATAGCTTCTTCCAAGAAAATATTGACATAGTATTCCATGATTGGTGTTGCTACTACTTTACTGTTTGAAATGGCATTCAATACAGTTAAGTTATTTAAATTAAGAGCAACATCTCGTAACCAGATAGGGAATTCAATTTCCAAAGTCTTTGCAAGATTCTTCTTGTGTGACTGATACACTTGTCCATTGCTTACAAGAGCATAAATACCTACACCACCGAGCATCAATGTTACAACAACATTCTGTCCTGTCATATAGCAGTAAGCTGCAATGGCAAAGAATACAATGGAAAGAGCGATTTGTGGCTTATCTGGTTTTGCACTACGTTTATCCATGACAATATATTTAAAGCTTCGATTGTATTTAGCTTCCATAACATTCGTCATATCATCAACCAGCCATTTTCCATTCATCTTAATATAGAATGCACACATTAAAATAAGTAATGCAGATACGAACAAGAAAGTTGAAACTTGATATCCAACCATTTGTGGAAAATTTTGAAAAATTTCATTTGTCGCATATACGAAAATGAAGATACAGTTTGCTAACATCGTAATCAAGCAAATTAGAAGTAACTGTGTTTTCTTAGCTTCAAGATCCTTTTGAAACTGGAATGTTCGTTGTATCCAAGCTGACACATCATAGAATAAATTATCTACACTCGCTTGATAATTCGTACTGTTTTGTCGAATGATGGTCATCATCATTTTATGTACTGCATGGATTCGACTGTTTGGAAAATGATCTTCAATAATCTTGCATGCCGTCTCATCGGCATTTTCATCATCCGTATTTGTATATAGATAATCCAATGCTTCATTGACTGCATCTTGCATTTCTCCGTCAACAAGATCCGCTGTATCCTGCCAAGCACTTCGTAGCACTGGCTTGTTTTTAAAGATTGGGATAACATTATCCAAATAACTTGTAACCATTTGGAATCGACGGATTTGATACATCTGCTCAAATTGAGCACGTACAATCAGTGGTGTTGCCATAAATGCTATTAGCAATACCATAAAGATATAAATCCACTGTAATTTCAAAACACAGCAGATTCCAATAATAGCAGCAAACATAAGCAGCATTTGTGTCATGATAGATTTGAATGAATATTTATATCCATATGCTTCAATATCCGAACGCAACAACGCCCAGTTGAATTTATCAATCCACTTTTCTTTCTTTTTTGCCTCTTTTTCCTTTTTCTGTTGTTCATTTGACTTTTCAAGTCTTAGAAGGAACTGAGCTTTTGCCTCTTCTTCTGCCTTCTTATGAACCGTTTTATCAACTGTCTTAACAGGGTCGCTTCCATTTGCTAAATCATCAAAAGCATCCGCTTCGTTTTCACTGTCTTCAGTTTCACCAATTGCATCAGCTTCCCCTTCAGTATTTTCAGCAACAGCACTTGTAACAACACTGTTTGTGTTGTCATCTGAATATGTGTCTTCAGTATCATCTATAGAAGCTTCATCTTTACTAAATCCGATGATTGGTGTAAATACAATTGGAAGAAGTATATTTCCAATAGCAAACCCTGTTGATTTACCATAAGCTTTGGCAAACTTATAGTTACATATCAAAGCAAAGATCCAACCAATAATTGGAACCATGCAAGCTAGGAACAGCCATCCTTGACCCATTGCAATTTTAAAAAGTACATAATTACTATAGAAAGGTACTATAGCTGCCCATCCGTGCTCTCCAGCTTTTTCGTAGCACTTCCAAAGTCCCGCAATATAGAGAATAAGTACCACGAGAAGTAAAACTAGAATTAATGGATTTTTCATTTTAATTTTCTCCTCTCTTTTTTATGACTTTTGTTTAGTTTCCGTCACAGAAACATTTCCTCTTGTTTTTTGTTGACGAATCTGTTTTTGAATTTCTTTATATTCATCTATGATATTTCCATATCCACTTTCGATGAACTTATCAACAAAGGATTGAGGAAAATCAGCACCAGTGTATTCTCCATTCTTCATAAATACGATGGTGTTGTTCTTTTTGTCTTCACGATCAAAGAAGCAGACTTGATCGACACGTCGACGTACTCCACTTTCAGTCGATTTCTTTGCAATCTTGATACCTAAATCAAAGAAAGTAAAAACATCGTTTTCAAACGAATCTCGGTCAGATTCACGACTAGCCATCTGTACGATACGATCAGGTATCTGCCATGTATCCTCACAATGGACCGTAGTCCAACAAGTACATCCTGTAGAAGCCCCTTCCATAATACGTGTAATTTCTCGACCACGTGCTTCAGCAAGCCATAGGTATCGTGTTTCCAAACGTAATGCATCACGGATAACCTTTTCAGTAGGATACCTATCATCCACGAAAATTGCCTGTATGTCTTTTTCAGGATATAAAGTTGGGAGTTTCATTTCTAAAGTATCCTCTACAGTCAATGTAGGTGCATTATCAGGGATAAAGTGAGCACAGTACTTCAAAAATTCCGTTTTACCTGCACCAACATCACCGATTACGATAGCTTTTCTTCTTGAGTTGATTAATGCATCAATCAAATGAATAAAAAACTGATCAGCATAATGTGTATCCAATGCCGTTTTATCATTGATACGAGCAATGGCAGGTGTTTTACGAATAGCAATAATATACGTTCCATCTCCCGTTCTACTTGGATGAATGCAATGTAAACGTAGTGTCGGTGTAGAAGCTTGTAGTTTCGGCTCCGATGGATTAAAATTGACATCTTGATGAAGTGCAATCTTATCGCAGAAAATGCGAATAAATTTATCACTTAACACTGTATCTGTCTTATAACGTCCTTTAGATAGACTTTCGACCCAAAGTGCTCGCCCATTCCAGCGAATATCGGTTATATCATCATCTTCAATATAAGGATATAAATCTTGAAATAGATCTTTATCAAATTTCAATTGAATCGCCATTTTTTTCTAAATCCTCCTTGTTTTCTTTTTGTATGTGTATTCATAGAGCACACACAAATTTATGTATATATCATGCACCACTTTCGCCCCATTTTTATTTTTATTGACCAAATTTAATGAATAATAAAGCTTTTTAAATACTCATTCCCTTTTTAAAGATGGCAACGTTGCCATCTTTTTTCATCTAGCAACTTTTATCATTGCACACAAGCAACAAACTAACCTTTAAGCCAAAGATAATAGCCGCTTCGTAGCCAACTCACCACATAAAAAAAGCAGATGCTTCGCATCTACCTCTTTCATCTCTCACTTCACAGATTTTCTCTACCTAAAAAGTTTCTTTGTAAGTACCAAAGTAGTGTTTTGAATATAAAAAATGAATACCCCCATTTTTCTTAGTTACAATCTTAGGTATTGATGTGTGCAAGATTCTTCATAGCCATAAAAAAGCCCTACATTGTAGAGCTTTCTTTCTTATCTTTCTTTATTAGATAGCTGGTACTTGGAATGTATTCAACGCATTTGTAACAGTGTTAGCGAAGTTAGAAACCATAGTATTGATAGAGCTTCCGATAATGTTTCTTAATGGTGTTAAGAACAATAACACGAAACATACCGCAACTGCAGCAACTACCAACCAGCCATATTTTTCAAAAAAGCCATCCATTGGTATAATCTCCTTTCGTATAGGTAAGTAAGAACAAACCTTCTTTACGGTTTGCCTTGTGAAACATAAAGAACTATTTTCATCCCCTTATTCGAATGTCTATCAATCTCCTTTCACCAGACTGATAAACTGAAACAGTTCTTATTGTGTTCACCACTTACATACATATAATGCCCTACGGATGTCCTATTTTTATTTTTTATTAAAATATTTTTAAATTATTGTATTTTTGCTTTATATAAAGCATTTTATCTTTTTTCAAAACTCTTCTTAGTCTTGTATTTTTAATACATTTTGTCAAAAATTCGTTGAAATTGAGTAAAATCCTCCATTTTTTCAACACAAACTCGTCGTGTAGAGCCACTTTTTGAAATAAAAAGTGCATGGATTATTCTTTTATTTTGTAAGACCTTTTGAATTTCCTTTTCTACCCCACATTTTGGCTTATAAAAAGCCAAACACAGATCAATCTTCTTTGCATAAGAATCATCATTTGCATCGTTCTCTTCTGTTTCTACTTCTATATTGTTTGCTCTTGCATAGTCTTTCACTGCATTATTGAAGTCTCCATCTTCTTTTTTTAGAAGAATCTTTATAGTTTTATGTCTCTTTTCTTGTATATCTCCTAATGTGTATCTCAAATTTCCACAGATACTTTTCTTATCCATATAATCACTTGGCCCACACACAAAGATTGTTATCTCCTTTTCAGTATTTCCCATTTGAACATCACCTCTTACATTTTATTTTGAGGGCTTTCTTCGCAGAAATATGTTGCCTCCATATCAGCAGTGCTCAAAGCAAAAGACAGTGGGAACATTTCAAAAACCTTTCCTACAGCATTTGTAGGCTCGACACTTGAGAATCCCATATGATATCGGATAGCAAAAGCCTCTTCACGTGATAATTTCATAAAAGGTTGAATCATATAGACACTCTTTTCTCCGTGTCCATAAGGCATGTCGTCTTTAAATTCATAAGTAGGTACTTTTTCCCATGTATTATTGATTTTTTGGTTTTTGAATCCTTTTTTATAGACATTTGTTTTACAGATGTCATGCAGCAAAGCAACAATAGCAATAGTTTCATTGCTATATTTCATCTTATAAGTATCTTTTACTCTTTGTCTTGATAGATAGTCCTTCAAGCAATGATAGACATTGACACTATGTTCACACAAGCCACCTTCAAAGCTTCCATGATACTTTGTGCTTGCAGGAGCCTCAAAAAAATCGGAATGTGATCCTTCTAAAAAGTTTAATAATTTATCTGCTCCTTCACGATGAATGTTTTCTTTGTAGATTTTAATAAATTCTTCTTTACTGTTCATTTTTATTCTCCTTTTTATGAAATAACATTGGAAACCAATCCACTATAGATTTGAAAACTATTGCCTGCTGGCTTCTCTTCTTTTCGGCATCGACTCCATTTATTTAGAATAGGTACATTAGGTAGAAATTGTTTTCTTGTTGTATGTGCATGGATGTCTTGCCCATAGAACCCAGATACATAATCTACCACAGCTTCCACCTGCTTTTTATATAGAGGATGATCTTCATCTACATCAAATTCAACAACACAGATATCACCACTTTTTAATCTGTCATTTATATTTTTACTTTTTAGCATAAATATTTCCTTCTTTCTTCGCACCACCATTATACCGCACTATATACATGCTGTCAGCTTTAAATTCAATGAATATATACATAAAGTCATTTATTATCATTATGAAAAAAAGATGGCATCGTTGCCACCTTTATCATCAAGCCACCTTATTACCACCACAAACGGACTAGGCAGCAATTTAATTCATGGCAACACTGCTTCGCAGTCCTCTCATTACATAAAAAAAAAGCAGATGCTTCGCATCTACCTCTTTATTCTTTCGCCTACTGATTTTCTCTACCACTAAGAACTAATGAAAAATGTTCCCTTCAATTTATCAGTTCTAAATATACTAACTTTCACTACCCTTAAGAACCCCCTCTTTTAAGGATGGATTGAATACATGTTCTAAATATACTAACTTTCACTACCCTTAAGAACTGTTGACTCTATTATACCATATTTCTTCTTTATGTATAGCTATTTTCCAATTTTCAATTCACTTTTTTCTTCAAAAAACTTTCATCCACTACCTACATTTTCCTACATTCTCACCTCTTTTTTGTAAAAAAGATGGCATTCTTGCCATCTTTTATATTCATCTTATAGATTTTTTTCTAAATCAAGTATATTTTGAGGAATATCTGAAATTTCCTTTGAATTTGACCAGATATCTAAAATACATTTTATAGGGATATAATGTTCTTCTTGTTCATTTACATGATGTGTTATATCGATTATGTATGTCTTATAAGCAAAATAGCATTCCGTAATGCCTATTGGTATATGGATGTATTTATAAAGAATGGATCTGTCACTTTTTTTATTCGTTCTACATTTTGAAGGAATAAACATTTCATCCTCTATCCATTTATAAAAAGGAATGGTTTCATTTGTGTGTTCTTTACCCCTCAAAATGTTGAAACTTTCTTGCCTATTAACAAATGGTGTCAAAATTGAATATATCTCCTCGGCTTGATTAGATTTAAATTGTTTTTCTTGTTCAAGATATCCATGACTCAATTTATTTTTACTTTCAAGGTAACTTTCTTGTTTTTTGCTTTTTTTAGATACCATAATTCAGTCCACTTTATCCTTTCTTTATATACATCCACAAAAAAGATGGCATCGTTGCCACCTTTTATGATTATTTCTCCCAATCAATCTTTTGTCCACAGTAGGAGCAGAAATTAGGTCTCCCATCTTCTGTGTCTAAAGGACGACTACATCTTGGGCACACACAGTTATACCCATTATTCCATCCATTATCCTTTATGATGACTGGCTTTTTTGGAATTTCTGCATCTAATTGCTCATCAATCATGCATAAAGACATTTGAAGTCTTCCCATCAAGATGTCTTCATAATCATCAATAACTTCTGAAAGTTTATCTAAACTGTCCTCTTCATGATTAAGAATATCCATTTCATATCGAGTTAGAATTGCTTTTTTTAAATTCTGCAATTCCATTTTAAATTCTTCTTTCACTTTTTTGTAAGTTTTATCCTTCATTGGTCTTCTCCTCTTGTTTATATGTCTTTTTTAAAGCTTTTTTAGAAGTTTCACATACATCTGATCCATATTCAGAAACAGATGCAGAGCCTGTTTTATATTTCATATCCTTAAGAACAGAACGTAACCCTAATTCTTTGATATCGTAGATTTCAATTTGATATCCCTTATCATTTTTCAAGGAATACCAGATAGGTTGTTGATTTACATCAATAACTTCATAAAGTACGAAACCATTACTAAACTTACAAGCAAGTTGTTTTTTCTTCATAATTAATTCCTCTCGTTTAATTTGTATTTTCTTGGTCTACTTGATTTTCTATGTTTATATTCTCATTTGATGACTTGTCAGATTGATTTGTAGAAGAAGTATCTTCTTTAGAGGAAGTGTTCTCTTTATCTTCACTATCAACTTTGTCTAAAACAGAAAAATCATAGCCTGGATTGTAGTATTTAAAAACATATTCTGGATACCCTACTGCACCATATACATTTGTATGTAACTTTTTCTTCATTTTATTTGAAAACTCTTGTGCATTGTTTTTAGAGTAAGAATCATAATCCGAAAACCATCTTCCTCCAAAATTGTATCCTTGCAGTGCATAAGCAATCCTCTCATAATCATCTTTATTCAGTACTCCTGCTTGTACACATGCATTTTTAAGAACCGTAATTCCTTGTCGCAAAGCAGCTTTTTCGTCTTCAAATGCACCACAACTATATCCAGCAGGTGCTTCTCCTAACGATTCACTTGACTGCATTAAATCGCATGCTTTACCTCCACTCTCTAACTGGATTACAGAAAGTACTAAAGCATCATATTGCGTATCCCAAAGTTCTTGATTGATTTTGTGAACTTCAAGTGCCCACTTCAAAGTATCGTCACTAAGTCCAATTTGTCCCAAACTTTCAATCAATTCTTTTCTTTCTGCTTCTTCTTGAGCTTTTGCCACTTCTTCTGCTTTTTTTCTTGCTTCTTCTTCTGCTTTCTTAGCTTCCTCTTCAACCTTTTTTGCTTCTTCTTCGGCTTTTTTCTTTTGTCGTTCTTGATAATCTTCCCATGTTTTCATCTGAGCCTTCTGAGTCTTTTTTTGATTTTTAATCTTCATTTTTGTCATAACATCAAGATGCTCACTATCTTCTATTTTTGTCTGATTTTCATTAAACATGGACACATCATAAGTTTCTTCATAAGGTTGTCTTTCAGATGCCAATATAGCAATTGTGCAAAGATTGATTGCCGCACCATAACAACAGGCTACGGTGACAGCCTCTTTTATAATCATTTTTGTTTTATATCTCATGTCTATGAGTATATACTCCAAATGTCCTATTTTTATTTTTATTACTGTAAGTGATGAAGGTGGCATCATTGCCACCTTTACTTTTATTTTATTAATATAGATGATACATTCGATTTCGAGAATATTTATTTCTGTTTGTATTATTCTTTTTGGCAGAAGTAATATTTTTCAATGAATCGATTACGATACTTGCTTCCGACTTATTAAATCCATCTACAGTCTTATCATCAAATATTTCATGAATGTCAGGATATTTTTGTAAAACTTGTTCATCATCCAAGAGTTGATTAATAAAATCTTTCTGTTTCTTTGAAGCATCCATTTTACCCCACTTTTTGGCAAGAGTAAGATCCCAGATAGCTCTTTCTTCTTTTTTATGGTCCACAAGCCATGTGTATGCAGTGTTTATTGCATCCTGTACATCAATATAATCGGAGATAAATGTCATTGTATCTGTTTCTCCGTTTTTATACCATACGGCTGATTCACCAAGTTTGTTTTGTGAAGTAACCCATAACAATTGTTGTTTAGGAAGAGCAAGTCGTAATTCTCCTGTCTCATCGTTATAATTCCAATTGATGTTTTTAAAATCAAGATCTTCTTTTCCAACATTGAACAAATCCACTCTTTTGGTCTTAACAATCCAATATTTAGGAGATTTTGATAATAGATTGATTGCATCTTCTAACTCTGTAATTCTTTTTCCTTCTAAAGATTTTTTCTCTTTTTCGGTTAGGTGACTCGTATCAAGTCCAAATAAATTTGGAGCAGTGCATACCTTTAATTTTTTTGAAACACCTACACAATCAATTAAAATCAATTTGTCTTTTCCTTCTGCTTTTCTCAATCCTCTTCCTACCATTTGTGTATACAAACTTTGATTCATTGTAGGTCGAGCAATAATAACTGTTTCAACCAAAGGAATATCTGTTCCTTCTGTAAAAAGAAGACAATTAATAAGACATGGGATCTTTTTATCTGTAAAATCTTGTATAATTCGTTTTCTTTCTTCTTTTGGTGTCTTAGCACTTACAACCACAGAACCTTTGATATATTTAGACACATTATGTGCATGCTGTACACTTGCACAGAAAATCAATGTTTGTCCTTTGGCATGTTTTAAATAGGCAGCACCTATTTTTTCGTTATATTTAGGATTGTCAACTTTTTCAGTCAATGCCGATTCTGAAAAATCTCCCATCGACTTTTTGACTTTATCCAAATCATATCCCATTTCTACCGTATAGCATTCGATATCAGATAGCCAGCCATCTTTGATTCCTGACTTTAGATCCTTATTATAAATAATTTCATCATAGACTTTCTTTAGCCCCACATTATCTGCTCTGTTTGGGGTTGCAGTAAACCCAAGATGGAGTCTTGGCTTAAAATAATCATATATTTTCAAATATGTATCTGCCGTCGCATGATGGGCCTCATCTGTAATCAAAATATCAAATTCTTCTGGAGAAAATTTATCCAAACGGTTTTTTAAAGACTGCACAGATGCAGAAACAACATTTTCGCCATGAGAAACTTCAGGGCCTTCTTCGATTCCACATGGTTCTTCAAAATATTTTACTGGTTGATTTACAAGTTCATCTCTATGACTAAGGATGAGCATCTTCCCTTTAGGGTGTAAATGTGAAAAAATCACCGTTTTCCCTAATCCTGTTGCCATCGTTATTAAATAATTTCCAGATTCACGTTTTTCAATTTCTTCAATACATTCTTTTTGGTAATCTCTCAATTCGATTTTTTTCATGTTTTCTCCTATTTTTCTCAAACCATATATACAAATCACTCATTTATATAAGAAATGAAGCACGATACAAATTCCGAAAGGATATACATTTATCTATACATGACGGTGCATATATTTCACCATGTACAATCTTATTCTTTATAATTTTCATTTTTTTTAATTGTGTGTTCCCTTTGGGACTTGAATAGATTGCACAATCTTTTGGGTGTATGTAATAACACCGTGTAGCTCCTTCTTGAAGCAACAGCATGGAATATGTACTCTTGTGGAGTACTAAACTACTTTGTATATCTTGTGCTTCTACTAATAAGTACCTACCATCGAAAAGCCGTTGCTTTTCAATTTTATCGTAAATATCACAGAGCGAAAGACGATACATCTTTGTAAGTTCGACTCCATCAAAAATTCCAATTTCATCAAGTCGATTTTCAGTATCTAAGACTACAAACTTTATCATTCTGCTTCTCACTGAAGAATCTAGTACAGGTTTTCATAATGCCTTTGTACCTTTAATGATAGGTTTTGATTTGTCTGCTCTAACCCCATGATTTTTCTTTCCAATGTTGTAATATAATTTTCTACAAGTATTCTCTGCTCTTCATTTAAATCTTTTAAATTATTGAATACTTCATCATGTTTTTTCGATGTTGTTAAATGTTTTGTTACCATATAAATCCCTTCCGTATCTACTACAAAAAACAAGAGTGTGTTTGCACACACTCCAATTAAGATTTCTTTAAAATTTCTTTCAATAGATTTTCGTAATCTTTTTTTACATTGCTGTCTGCACATTCTAGTAAGATTTTTCCTTCTAATGAAGCATCAATAATTGGCTTTGCTTGATAACGAATTGTATTGTGATACATATTCTTTCCAAACACCTTGTGAGCAGTCTGAACAACTGAATCTTCTAGTTTATTTCTATTTTTCATAGTTGCAAGAATCTTAATGTCACAAGGAATTTCCTGCATACCGACAATTTTGATATACCAATTATGAATACGATCAATTGTGTTAGCCACCCCAGACAATCCATCTCGATCCGTCTTGATAGGAATCAAGATTGTATCATCTTTTTGATGGCAGGCATTGAAAACATTATACATTAATGCACTTTCTACAGGCGCATTGTCAATGATGATATAGTCATATTCTTTGCGAAGAATGTCAGTTACGTTTTTCAATGCTTGCATTTTATAATGTCGCATTAAATATTCACTGATTCCAGCCAATTCATCACTAGATGGAATAACATCTAAATTTTTATATTTTGTTTTTCGAATAGCCTCATGGACATCTGCTTTCTCTTGAAGCACATTTTCAATATACACTACAGTTTCTTTTTTATCTTGAGTCGCATATAACAAAGCTTCAGCTCCTAACATATAATTGGCGATGTCTTTTTTATCTTTTTTCAACTCGTCATATTTATTTTGGAAGATTTCAACAAAATCATCGGATAATTTTTCTTTTATCATTAATGTCTTTGAAGCATTTGCACTTGAATCCATATCGATAAGAATGGTTCTGAATCCTTCTTTTGACAATCCATAAGCAATATTCAAGGAACTTGTTGTCTTTGCTCCTCCACCTTTAATAACAACGTTTGCAATAATTTTTCCCATAGTAATTTCCTCCTAGTTTCCTTAGTAATTTAATCTCTTTAATCCTTACTTACATTTTAGAGATTTCTGTTCCATCTTCATTTAGATTTAATAGCATTAAAATAGCCTCTAAATCTTCTTTGCTAGATGGTTCGATTGTGATTGCATATTTTTTATTCATTTTAACCTTGCAATCAAAATAAGATGACGCATTTCGAGCAAATGTATCACAATACTCTTTGATTTCCTTCTCTTTCATTTTTTGTGCTTCTAATTCTTGTTCCATCTCTTTTTCTTCGGCTTGTGTTAGATTTTTCTGCATTGCAGTTGAATCTGATTTTTTACCTGTCAAATAGTTTTGTACGGTTCTAGGTGCCAAGCAGCAATGCCCTGCAATCCAATCTCTCTTCAAGCCTTTATATTTTAATCGACCTGCACTTTTTTCTTCTTCAAAATATTGTGCAAGTTTTTTTACAATTTCTCGTTTGTTGTCTTCCGTCAAAGATTCTGCACTCGTCTGATTATTTGCTTCGATAAGCAATAGACTTTCCATGTTTGATGTTTCAGGCTTTGGAATAATAGTTGCCATTAGCATCCCATCACACGACTTATTTTGAACATCATAATTTTCGGATTCGATTCCAAAATTTTCCTCATTATACTTTGCCGCCTTTGTGCGTCTTTCTCCAGATAGTAAAGTATATTTTTTGCCATCTCCCAATGTTTCATCACGGTAAACAACAATGGTGTGTAGTTGTCCTTCATTTCTAAGACATTCTGCCATCTGCTCCACAAGATTTTCTTCATCAGGTCCATTTCGACCGATGTTCTGTGGATTGTAGCGAACTTCACTCCAGTGGACACAATCAACTTCACTCTTGCTTTTCACTTTCTTCAATTCTTGATCAAATTCCTTGTTTTGTGTAAATTGATCTAAAAAACTCATACTAATTCTCCTCCTTGTCCATAGTAATTTATCATCGAACAATCTTAAATTCCGTAACAACCACTGTTGTAACAGGTCTTCCATTCACTGGATATGATTGTAGATGCCCATTTATATATAATTTGACTTCCTCTTTCCATTTTTTTTCTTTATTGAATTTTTTCACCAGACTGAATGCTACCTTGTCATAAGCAATACACTCGATAGGCATATGTGTTGATCTTCTTTTTACCACTAAATAAAAAGGTGCTTTGTAACTGCCATCTTTTAATGGATATAAATTGATTTTACTTACATAACCCTCTATACATGTATGATCTTCAGTATCTCCATCTTCAACTTTGTTTTTGATTTGGTCTTCTTTTGAAAAATCTGCATAAGACTTCATTTTTTCTTCCATTTCTTAAATCACCTTTCTTCTTCAATCTTTGTCTTTATATTTACTAAAATCTAAGTGATTGACTTTAGCATATCTTTCTACACTGATTTTTTTTGCTACGATTTCTAAAGGTGTTAATTCTTCTTTTTCACAAATCATATCGAAAAGAGCTTTTGCTTTATCTCTTCCCCAATTGTTCAACTTACGGATATCATCTACATTGAGATATCCTTTATTTACAATTTCTTTTGTGACTTTGAATTTTTCGTCTTCTGTCAGCTCATTCTTCAATTGTTTTTCAGAATTCAAATTAATTACCGCCCTTCTATTACTTTTTTCATCTCCATCAAGGGCACTTATACTATACCGCACTATGTACTCAATGTCAGCCCCTAAATTGTATTCTTTCACACTTTTAACAATCTTCTTCTGAATTATTTTTTAACTTATCTTCAGATTCTTTTCCATCATTCTTGATGTTCTTCTTGATTTTTTCAATGGAATCAAGTGCATCCGTTTCGTTTTCCATTGGATTTGCTAAAAAATCATATTTGTCAGGATTTTTCCAAACCATTTGAAATGCACGTAATCCAATTTTTGTTCCTTTAACACGAATAAAAGCTAGACGAAGCACTTCTTCATCTGTATACCCTGGATTCTGAGAACGAATTTTGATACATGCATCCTTGATTTTTTGTACATCCTTAACTTGTTTTTTTGCTATTCTACTTGCTTTCATATCTCTATTCCCCTTTAAATTAAGCTTTATATCACTTGTTTTATTCCCCATTTGAATTCTATTTTTTAGTGCATCTCTTCGAATTTCATTCATTAGACTATAGCAAATGTTATCAGCAAAAAATTGATTGCCACACAGATTAGTACAGGTGTTAACACATAAAAAAAGCCTTCGCCAGATTCATTTACAAGTCGTTTGGCACTCATATAACTTCCAAAAATTAAAATAATCATAATAATGAATAAAGTTAAAATTGTTTTTGTCATATAACTCATTTTCACTATTTCCCTCAACTTTCTGTCAAAGTGTTTTATATATTCTCCTTGTTGTCTATGTTGTCTAACCACATATTTCTATATACACTTAGCACGTATTTATAATATACACCAAGTCATCTTTTAAAATCAATTATTTTTACCTCTTTTTATCTTATTTTTCTGTTTTATTCGGATTTATTCTTTTTCCCTCTTGTAACATTTTTCTTTTTTACTACTTATGAAGATTTATCGTTCTTTTTCTAAACCTACAGTTGTTCATTAATTCCGAACAACTACATCCTTATCTAGCTTCGAATATATACTTTATATGTTCACTTCACCAATAGTCCTCAAAAAAAGATGGCATCGTTGCCACCTTTATCACCAGATCACCATGCACCACCACAACTGGATTAGACAACCCATTTAATTCAAGTCAAGCTGCCTCGCAGTCCACCCACCACACCATAAAAAAAAGCAGATGCTTCGCATCTACCTCGTTCATCTTTTGTTTCACTATTTTCTCTACCTTTAAGAACTCTTTATTTATATATAAAGAAGTCTCAGAGTTCTAATCATACTAATTTTCACTACCATTAAGAACGCCTCAACGCATCATAATCCATCCATTCAGTTCTAAATATACTAACTTTCACTACCCTTAAGAACATCATATACCTCTTTTGTTAGACCTAGTGTTCTAAATATGCTAAATTTCACTACCCTTAAGAACGAACATTATTATTTACCGTATAATTCATACGTTCTAATTGTACTCATTTTTACTATTCTTAAGAACTTCATATGTCTCTTTCATCAAGTATATCTTTTTCTTTACTGGAATAAATTGTAATAGGAACACCTCTTTTTTTAGCATATATAAGTGTATTCCGAGTTCCCCCAGAAGCCCCATTGTAGATGGCAATCACTTTTGAGGAACGATCTACCATCCATTCATTTCTGTCTTGAAAGCAGGATGGATAATATGTCTTGTTTATAAACTGAACATAATCAGCTTTTTCCATAATAGATTGGTATCTTTTTTTCCATTCTTCACTCCATCGACTTTCAAAGTTTGGATAAGGACTTGCACAGATTAATTTTACATTTTGCATCTCTTCACGGACTTTTAAAACTACTTCTGCTGCCCAAATATCAGTTCCGCGTGCCATTCCGCTGATAAAGACATTTTGTCCATTTGACACGGATTTGCGAATCTCTATTTCTAGCCATGCTTTAATCTTTTTTTCAGAACAATTTATTTTTTCAGGACGATGCCCTGTAAAACAAACTCTATGCTTTCTTTTCTCTTGTTCCATAAAATTTTCCTTATTTGAGTCAAAAATCTAGTTTAGAAGTTCTGATGGGTTTGCTTGATTATCCATCATAGAAGCTTCTAAATCCTCACACAATGCATCAATTTGTTCTTCAGAATCCATAATGGATAAACACTGAAAAAAATCCAACATATTGTCTGAAATAATATTTTGACCATCTAAAAAATCAAAATAATCAACATCAGTTGCTGATTTAAATGCCTTAAAGATGCCAAGCTTTGTATTTAATACTATTTCAAATGCTTTGTTTGTAAGCTCTAGTTTTTCTTCAGATGACAGTCTATCATTACTTATCACATAAGATACTGGTTCTAATGCATAGACTCTTTTCAAAAGATCTTCTTTGAAGAGAATCTGTATATGTTCCATAGGAACACCTATTGATAGCAAGGTATCTAATGCATTTCGAATAGCAATCTGCACTAGCATTTGCTGTGCTCTTTGATCAATTTTTTTTACTTTATAAGCTCTTGTTTTATTTTTAACCTTTTTTGTTTTTCCATCATCAGAAGAGGAAGGCATTCCTAACGATTCTAGATGCTTTTTGACAAGATTCTGAAGTTCTTCCATTTCTTCTGAATCTTTTTCTTGTAGCCATTTGAACTGTTCTTCAGTGCAGTTCAAACATATGATTTTTTCCATTATAATTTTCTCCTTATTTTTTCAATAAAGTGAAGCGACTGTTCTGCTCCACAGTTTGGACACTTTTTTTCTTCTTGTAGTTGTACAATTTGTTTAGCATTTGGTTGACTCATGTCAATTACCATTGCTTTGTCGTATCCACATTTATCACATTTAACTTTTAAATTCTTATGTTTCATTTCCGTTCTCCCTTCCTTGTTTCATTATTTAATAATTTAACCTTGCTAAATATACACCGAGTCAGTCTGAAAATCAATCTTTTCTAATTTTAATTCGTCATTAATTTTCTGCATCAGTGCATAATTTTTACGTAGTGCATCAATTTCAGCCTTATCACCATTGCTGATACCATTTTTATACTCATGTTGTAGAACCTCTTCGGAGCACCCATATAAAACCACATCATTAAACACATCGTATTCCCCTTTATGGCGATTTAAATATTCCAAAATCTCAGTGTATGTAAGTTTTTGAGCTATATCATCTAAGCTTAATTCATGCGTTTTGCTTTTGTGTGAAGATAGAATTTCTTTCACATCATCCGTCATCGCATTGATTTGTTCAATCTGTAATTGTTTGTTATATTCAATTTCTTCATTTTCAATTTCTTTTCTTTTCGCATTTAAAGAACGAATATAATCGTATTCTCTCTTTTTATAAGCAATAGCTTTGTTAAAGTCATTAGCCCAGAAAATTAAATCTTTTTCTTGTTCTACAACATTTGCATATCGCTTTTCAAAATCCATATTTGCAAAATATTCATATCCATTGCTTCTTCGTGCAAGATAGTAGCTCAATGTGCTAGGACTTTCTAGTATTTTCTGAACGAACTGTGGTAGAGAGTTGAAATACTCTACACACTTTTCTTCAGATGTATAATACTCTATGTCATCAAACACATTTTTTATTAAATCCCAGCAATCCACTGAAGATGGAAAATAAACTTTACAACATTTTAAAATTTCTTTATAGACTTCTGCGATGGAAGGAGCATATTCTAACGATTTCATTAGGTGATCCATTGCTATATTTACATATTGATATGGCACATTGGCAAACTCTTTACTCCATGTAAGGAGCATATCATTCCCATCCTCTTTCGTTAATTTTCCAAAAAAGTACGGATACCCCATCTTTATTTCTTTCATAACTCTATTTGTTTCTTGTATATTCATAGTATCTTCTTCTCTTTTCCGTTTTTACGTATTAGAATGGCAAATCTGCCAATCTTTCTGCCATGGTTACTGGTTTCTTTTTTTGTAATGGGAACAAACCTAAATATCCATTACCTAAAGACTGTTTTACAATATCAATTTTTAACTGATCATCATCACCAGCTAATTTATCTAACTGTTCAAAATTGTATTCGCAATATTTGAATTTAGAATTTCTGCCCATTTTCTGTTCAAAATAATCCAACAATAGAACTCTCAATTCAGGATTAGTTGTGTAATCTGCAATTTTAGAACTGAAGTTCATCAATTTATGTATAATTTTAGCTTTGACACTTGTTACTTTAAGAGAATGAATATCATATTCATAACGATTTACGATGTAATCAAATAGCTCTTTTTGTTGTTCTGTCTTGAATGGTTGCTTTTCCAAGCGTTCATGAATAGTTTCCACTTTTTTCTTTTTTGTAGTAGATGCACTATTTTCTAAAGGTTGAATTGTTTCGCTTTGAGGGTTGACATTCCTTTTAGTTGTTTTATTTTTGTTTTTTTCTTTGTTATATGAATACGATTTTGCACCGTTACATCCATAAAGATTCAAAGCCACTAAATCTACATCTTCAAACAATGGAATTTCATCAAATCCATCATTACCTTCCAAATTCATTTGAGGTGCAAAGCTTTCTAAGTTTTTCAAATTTTTTTCATCTAGTTCATTATGAGAAGTTTCTTTTACATCAAAGTCTTCAATTTCATTATTGCTAGGAGTGTTCAAAATATTGGAAAAACTAGCTTTGCTAGTTTGTTCCGTATTTAGCAAATCTTGAGGTGACGAATAAAATTCATCGTTACTTTTTTTACATTTTTTTGAACACTCTTTTCTTTTTTTATTTTTATTTATTTCTATTTTGTTGTTATCTATTATTATATTGTGTTCCTTTAGTGCAGACACTTCAGAGCAGGCACTATTGAGCGAGCACTTTTGGGGTTCTTGATTCGTCACTTTTTCCTCTACAAGTGACGAATGAGCATACCCTTTTGGGGTTCTTGATTCGTCACCTTTATATAAAGCACTTTTAGCACTTTCATCTTCCTCACTGCTTTTCTTTTCTAAATTGACAGCAAAATCTATAATAAGCTTAGTCCCTTTATTTGAGTGACGATTGGCAATAACAATGTTTTTATTCGTCACCAGTTTTTGTTTGATTCGATTCAACAATTTAGAAAATTCTCGATTGTTCATTGTATGAAATTCTTGAGGGAGTTGTTCTTTTAATTGATTGAAATCTCCTTCAAAATGTTGAGTCTGCAACATAAATGTAAAAAGACTGTTTTCCAACAAGCTTTCCATATTTTCATCAACCTGATTAAATAGCACCTTGTTTTGCTTTGGTTCTGTGATTGGAGAAAGACTTAAGAAACCTTTTTCGACAATAGTTCCAGTACGTGTATCAATAATAGTTCCATCTTCTAAATATTTACAAACATAAGGAATCTCATAAATATGATAGATGTATTGTATTGTTCTTGTTTCAGTCTGATCAGGTGTTAATTTTTCACGATAAAGATAGTAGTTATCTTCTAACTCCTTCAATTGATTTTGTATAGATTTACGACCATCCTTACAAATTTTCACTAACCCTTCAACACAATATTTCCATTCTGATGGTAATCCAAGCATTGTGATAAGTAACCCTTTTGCCGCATTGCTGATACGCAAATCTCGACTGATAGTATTACTGATAATAGCATAGTTTGACTGCTTATGTATTTTCTGTACATAAGCTGGATTTGAACTATTTGACATATTTCTTTCCTCCTCATTTGTCATTTGACTTGTTGATGTATTGTGAATATATTTCCCATTTCCTTATAACAAGTCGTTTTGTTTTATTTTTTTTGGTGCATCCGTCTAGAGTTGCACTAGACTTTTTACTGTTAGACACATAGGGAGCAGAACATTCCAATTCTGCTCATCTTTTTAAATTATTTTTTCTTCTTTTCAAGAGCTTTTTCAATGACGTCTGTAGCCTTTTGAATCAGTTCTACTGTCTCCTTTTCAGACATATCTTTTTTGTTTTGAACACTTTCTTCTTTAGTTTCAGTACCAACAACATCATTATTTTTATTTGTCTCTTTATCTGTTATTGCTTCTTTTAAAGGCAAATCAGTTTGTACAGTGATATTTCTATCTGTCTTAGCCGTCTTAGAGTTCGCCATGACGATATCCTTTAAATCAAGTCCTGTTGTTTCTTTCACCGTTTCAAAGACTTGTTGCATTACGACAGGCACATTGTTAGACACTTGACTAACTCCAGAGCCATCTCCACCGATAATAGACACTTTCTCGATACTTGCTAAAGGCTCAGCAACATTCTTCGCAATGTCTGGCAAGATATTCACAATCATTTCCATCATTGCGGCTTGTCCATACTGTTTCATGGCTTCTGCCTTTTTTTCAATGGCCTCGGCTTCGGCAAGACCTTTAGCACGAATAGCTTCGGCTTCGGCTTCACCTTGTACTTTGATTGCTTCAGCGGCTTTTTGCTTTTCTACTAACTGGGCTTCAGCTTCTTTTTGGCGTACATAAAGGTTTGCATCTGCTTCTTGTTGCGCCGCATACTTTTCTGCCTCTGCCTTTTTACGAACTTCAGCATCCAATTTTTTCTCTGCAACCTCTGCCTCACGTGTCTGTAATTCAATTTCCTTTTCACGTTTTGCAATTTCTGCTTCCTGGGTACGAACAACGACTGTCTTTCGTTGTGTTTCCTTTTCCTGCTCAAAGGCAGCTTCCGCAATAGCTCGCTTTGTTTCTTCTACAGCTTTTAATTCAGCCTGTTTCAAAGCTAATTCATTGTTTCTTTCTGCAATAACCTTGGCAGCATCAACTTTTGCTTTATTTGCTTGTTCTTGAGCATTAGCTTCGGCAATAGCAACCTCTTTGTCTGCATTTGCTTTTGCAATTGAAGCATCCTTTTGAATCTGTGCCATGTTATCTTGTCCCAAAGCATTGATTAAGTTGTTTTCATCATCAACTCGCTGGATGTTACAACTGATAATTTCAATACCCAAAGCATTCATGTCTTTCTGAGCCTTTTCTTGTACCTCATCACCGAACTTTTTACGATCATTACAGATATCTTTTAAGGTAATTGTTCCAATGATTTCTCGCATGTTTCCTTGTAAAGAGTCTGTCAAGGCAGATACAATATCGCTTTCTGACATATTCAAGAAGTTCTTCATCGCAACTTGAATACCTTCTCCATCTGTTTTGACTCGTATTTTAGCGACGGCATCAACATCCACACCAATAAAATCTTGCGTAGGGATATAACCATTTGTCTTGATATCCACACTGATTTGTTTGACCAATAGGACGTCTTTTCTTTCCAAAAATGGAAGTTTGATTCCAGCTCGCCCAATCAAAACACGTGGCTCTTTTCTAAAGCCAGAAATAATAAAAGCAACATTCGGTGGCGATTTCACATAGCCACTAGCAACGATACCGATAAGAGCACAAACAATAAGTACTCCACCAATAGAAGATAATAGATGTAACATATTCATATCCTTTCCATTACATGTCTTATGACATATCTTCGTAAAATGGGTATGGTTCTAAAACAATCTGCAATAATATGGTATTGGTGCCAATACAATTAAGAAACATAGATATTTTTTAGGAGGTGTTTCGACAACATGAGATGTATCTCAACAAATCGAATCAGTACCACTATCTAAAATTGTCAGTATGTATTAGACTCATAAAAAATATGAGACCCATTTTTATGGTTAAGGTGGATGTCTTTTTATTTTAAATAAGATTCGCCCCATTTTTATGGAACGGATGAATATTTTACAATCATATTTCAAATATCAATTTTCAATTAAAGTATACCGCACTATATACTTAGTGTCAGCTTTTATATTAAACTTAAAAATCATGAAAAACAATATTGTAAAAAAATCTAAAATAATATATTATATAGTTTCTAAACTGTTTAAAAAGCCTTTATAAAGGCTTTTTATGTTTCACGTGAAACATTTTAAAGAATCCTCTGTGTATATTTTAAAACATTTTCAGTGTATATATAAATATACTTCAGACATTCTATTATCAATAAAAAAGATGGCATCACTGCCAATGTCATTAAGTTAAGAAATGGCATCTTTGAGGGGAACACAAAAAATGTGCT
>JAFEHB010000292.1_pt1 | contig 43847 bp, 38 predicted proteins | sample 9267121 | NCBI WGS metagenome assembly JAFEHB01 (sample SAMN17103336, study PRJNA684904) | human gut metagenome | isolation source: diarrhea sample from child under the age of five | host: Homo sapiens | place: South Africa: Mafikeng, Mafikeng Provincial Hospital | collected 2019-09 | reverse complement strand
AATAGACAGATTATAACACACAATTTTCTGTCCACTTTTATAGTATAGCTCCACAGGTCAGTTTTCAGAAAAGGCACAAACAGTTACTTATGTATACACAAAAAATGAGTTACCTATTGCTACAGGAAAAGTTGTTGTAAAATATATAGATACAGATGGAAAATTAATTTTAAAAGATGTTGTTAGAACTGGAACTGTTGGGGAAGATTATATAACTGAAGAAAAAAATATTTCTGGTTATACTTTTCAAGAAATTCGAGGTAATTCAAAAGGTAAATATACGGATAAAATTCAGACCATAACTTATGTTTATACTAAAAATCATATTATAAAACCAAAAGATGAATTAGTAAATTCTGGAACAAAAATAATAAATAAAACTAATCCAAAAGTTAAAAACTCCAGTTCTGAAAAATCCCAAAAACTACCTGAAACTGGTGAAAACAAAAAAAGGAGTATATTGTTTTTCATTAGTGGACTCACTCTTATAACTTTAGGGTCAACTATTATAGTATTTCGACATAAAAAAGAATAAAAGGCTATCAAAGGCCTTTTTATTATTAATAGTCGAATATTGCTTACTGATTATGTTATGATAGAGAGATACAATTGGAGGAAGAAATAAATATATATGGTTCAGCTATCAGAATTAGTATCAGCACTTAATCAAACAGAAAGTAAGGGAGTATTTTCTAAACATCCTAAAGGTTTCGGATTTGTTCATCCAGAAGACGCAACAGATAAAACAAATGATATCTATATCGGTAAAAATGATACTAAATTTGCGATGGATGGGGATAAAGTTACCGTTAAAGTTACCTATCCTAAAACTGAAAAACGCGGTGCAAGTGGACAAATTACTAAAATAAATGAACGAGCCGTAGTTGATACGGTCGGGACTTACCGTTCTTTGTCAAATCGTCAAGTCAAAGCATTAGGATACAAAGGAAGAATAGAACTCTATAATGATCGAATTTCTGATACTTTATATATCAAACAACCTTTATCAGGGGTTCAAGAAGAAGATGTAGTAAGTCTTAAAATAACCCAATATCCAACCGATACCAAGACATTTGAAGGAAAAATTACAGGTATTATTGGACATAAAGGCGAAGTAGGACTAGATATTTTAGAAGTGCTTTGTGCTATGAAAATTCCACAAGAGTTCTCTTCTGAAACTTTAGCTGAGGCTGAGGCATTTTCAGAAAAATTAACTGATTCAGATTTGCAAGATCGTGAAGATTATCGGAATGAAATTACCTATACCATTGATGGAGATGATTCTAAGGATTTGGATGATGCCATCCACGTTAAAAAATTATCAAATGGACATTTTGAATTAGGAGTCCATATCGCTGACGTCAGTTATTATGTGACTGAGGGTTCTTCTTTAGATGAAGAAGCCTACTCACGCGCAACATCAGTCTATGTAACTGACCGAGTTGTTCCGATGTTGCCTGTTAAGTTATCCAATAATTTGTGTTCACTTAATGAAGCTCAAGAACGACTGACAATGTCTTGTCTAATGGAAATTGATGACAAAGGTAAGATTGTCAGTTATAAAATATCACCATCAGTCATAAAAACAACTTATCGAATGACTTATAATAATGTCAATAAAATGATTCATCAAGGACAAGAAGGTCATAGGGAAGCCCTTGAAAACTTCTTTAAAATTACCGATTCGATTAAAGTGGCCGTTGAACTTCATGAAATTCTTGAAACAATGCGAAAAGACAGAGGAATGATTGAATTTGACGAGAGTGAAGCAAAAATTATTTTAGATGAAAAAGGTCATCCAATCGAAATTGTAAAACGTGATCGTGATACTGCAGAACGAATGATTGAATCCTTTATGTTGATGGCAAATGAAACTGTTGCCCTTGATTTTCAAAAGAAAAAACTACCTTCCTTATATCGAGTTCACGATAACCCTAAAGAGAAAGCTTTTGCTAAATTGATGGAAGCTGCTGCTAATGCTGGTTTTTCCTTGAATTCAGATTCTCATCAAGCCATTAATTTCTTTGCTGATGAGATTAAAGGAACAAGTTCTGAAAAGGCATTGACTTATCAACTTCGACATACGATGTCAACAGCGGTTTACTCTGAAAAAAATACAAAACATTTTGGGCTCGCAGCGACTAACTATACGCATTTCACAAGCCCAATTAGGCGTTATCCTGATTTAATTATCCATCGTTTATTACATTTATATCCTTCTGACCATTCTAACCGTACTAAAGACGAATGGAAAGAACGTTTACCTGAAATTGCTAGCCATTCTTCTGATATGGAACACCGTGCGGTCGTAACTGAACGAATTATTGATGCAATGAAAAAAGCAGAATATATGTCAGAGCGGATTGGAGAAGTTTACACTGGTACAATTACAGGCCTGCAAAAATTTGGAATCTTTGTTGCATTAGATAATACAGTTGAAGGTTTAATTCGTGTACCTAATTTACATACTGGGACTACGGAAGAACTTAAATTTGATGAAGAAGCAAGTATTTTTAAAGGAAAAAAATCAGAAACAGTCTATCAAATAGGACAAGAAATAAAAATTCGTGTTATTGCTGCTAATAAACGAAAAGGAACAGTTGATTTTGAACAAATTGCTCCTGAATAAAGCCAGTCTACTATTATGTCGAATAAATAAAGGACTAATAAGATAAATTAAACTATTGAAATTTAAATATTTTCGAGTAAAATACCAGTATTTACTGGTATTTTTATTATGCTAAATAACAAGATAGATATTTTATTAAAATAAATGTTGACTTTTAAAAATATAAGTATTATAATTCAGATAATTAAGAATTAACAAATAAGAGATGAAAGAGTAGTCTTAGGTATCAGTTGAGAGAGCCTTGTTGCTGAGAAAAGGTCTGATAATGGGATGAACCACACTCATCGCTATCTTACTCACATTATTAATGTGAGCGTTAGCTGCGTTAATGCTAAGTTGTTATAACTTACCGAGGTCACTTTTGTGAAAAAGTGATAAATTAAGGTGGAACCACGATTAAACCGTCCTTTAAGCCAAGTGCTTTTAGGCGTTTTTTTTATATTATCTTTCTATTCTCGAAAGGAGAAATCTATGAGTTGGCAAAATAACCTTCGGTCAGTAAGTCCCTATATTGCGGGTGAACAACCAGAACTTACTGACATGATCAAACTAAACACTAACGAAAATCCCTATCCGCCCACTAGTGTAGCTCAATTATTTAATGAACGTTTTAAGACAAAAAATTTGCGTTTATACCCAAGTACTGATGCGAAAAGTTTAAGAAAAAAATTGGCCGAATATCATCATTTAGAAGTTGAACAGGTTTTTATTGGTAATGGCTCTGACGAAGTTTTGTCACTTAGTTTTCTGACTTTTTTTAATAGTCAAAGCCCTTTATTAATGCCTGACATTACTTATTCTTTTTACCCTATTTATTGCGAACTCTATCGAATTCCCTTTCAAAAAGTCCCTGTAGATGATGATTTTAAAGTGTCAATAAAAGATTATTGTATTGAAAATGGCGGAATTGTGATTGCAAATCCTAATGCTCCAACGGCTTTAGCACTAAATCTTAAAGATATAGAAGAAATTTTGAAAAAAAATCAAAGCTCTATTGTCTTGATTGACGAGGCCTATATTGATTTTGGTGGGGAAACATGTCTTCCTTTGCTTAAAAAATACGATAATTTAGTAGTGGTTCAAACTTTTTCTAAATCGCGGAGTTTGGCAGGAATTCGTTTAGGTGTAGCTTATGGCTCTGCTGAAGCAATTTCTCATTTGTATGATGTGAAAAATTCATTTAATTCCTATCCAATTGATAGTTTGGCACAAATTATTGGAGAAGCAAGTTTAATGGATGAACATTATTTTCAAAAAAACATTCAGAAAATTATTAAGACAAGAGAAGTTTTTAAAGAAAGTCTGGTTAATTTAGGATTTGAAGTGACTGATTCAAAGGCTAACTTTGTTTTTGTTCATCATCCAAAAGTAACAGCAGAAGAACTATTTAATGCGCTTTATGAGGCAAAAATTATTGTCAGGCATTGGAATCAACCACGGATTGATGATTGGTTACGGATAACTATTGGAACTAATAAAGAAATGAACAAAGTGATTGAATTTTTAAAAGGCTATTTAAAAAAGAATGAGGAAATTGACGAATGGAAAAAATAAATTATCTGCTTCCTGAAGAATCGGCAGAAATGACCTTGAATCAAGTTAAAAGTCTACGGCAGATAGAAGGTCGTTTAAGAAAATTATTTAGCTTGAAAAATTATCAGGAAGTCATGCCCCCAAGCTTTGAATATACGCAACTCTATACAGCACTTGAAAGTAATGGGAAAACTTTTAATCAAGAAAAAATGTTTCAGTTTATCAATCATGAGGGACAATCAATTACACTCCGTTATGATTTTACACTTCCTTTAGTTAGACTTTATTCGCAAATCAAGGATTCTACTAGTGCTCGTTATTCATATTTTGGAAAAATATATAGAAAAGAAAAACGGCATAAAGGTCGTTCAACGGAAAATTATCAGATTGGTATTGAACTTTTTGGTGAATCAGCCGATAAGTCAGAATTAGAAATTCTTAGTCTAGCCCTTCAAGTAATTGAACAGTTAGGTTTGAATAAAACGGTCTTTGAAATAGGCTCAGCAAAATTTTTTCAACGTTTATGTCAGTTAGCTGATGGTTCAACAGAGTTACTTACAGAACTTTTACTCAAGAAAGATTTGAGTGGCCTTAATGCTTTTATCGAAAAAAATAATTTTTCTAAGGAATTAAGAGAACTTTTGAAAGAAATATTTATTACTAATGAGTTATCAAGGTTGGAAAATTTAGTGACAAATACAAAAGATGATGTGCTCATTTCTTCCTTTGATCAGCTCAAAGAATTTTCAGAGAAACTTTCAATGATTAAACCGATTATCATTGATTTGGGAATGGTTCCTAAAATGGATTATTATACTGATTTAATGTTTAAAGCTTACAGTTCAGCAGCTAATCAACCTGTTTTATCAGGAGGAAGATATGACCAGCTATTAAGTAATTTTCAAAAAGAGGCGGTTGCCATTGGTTTTTGTTGTCATATGGACACCATTCTAAAGGCTTTGGAAAGACAAGAATTGGAGGAAGACAATGATTAAAATTGCCATAACTAAAGGACGAATCCAAAAACAAGTCACCAATTTATTGGAAAATGCGAACTATGATGTTGAACCAATTCTAAATCTAGGACGTGAATTACAAATTAAAACGAAAGATGATTTACAAATCATTTTTGGAAAAGCTAATGATGTCATTACTTTTTTAGAACATGGAATTGTTGATATTGGCTTTGTTGGTAAAGATACGCTTGATGAAAATGATTTTGACGACTACTATGAATTATTGGATTTAAAAATTGGACAGTGTATTTTTGCCCTTGCTTCTTATCCTGACTTTTCAAATAAAAATTTTCAAAGACGTAAACGAATTGCTTCAAAATATCCAAGAGTGACAAAAAAATATTTTGCTCAAAAGCAAGAAGATATTGAAATTATCAAGTTGGAAGGTTCTGTTGAGCTTGGACCAGTTGTTGGTTTAGCCGATGCAATTGTTGACATTGTCGAAACAGGAAATACTTTATCTGCAAATGGTTTAGAGGTCATTGAAAAAATCAGTGATATTTCAACACGGATGATTGTCAATAAATCTAGTTTCAAATTTAAAAAAGATAAAATTATAGAAATGGTGGAGAGGTTAGAAGATGCTCAAACAAATTGATTATCAAGGAAAGCTTGAAGAAATTGCTGAAAAATTTCAAGGTCGAAAAACAGAAGTATCAAAAGAAGTTAATAAAACTGTCCAACAGATTGTAGCAGACATTCAAAAAAGTGGAGATACTGCCTTATTTAACTATGCTAAAAAGTTCGACGGTTATGATGTGAATACTAATAATTTACTCGTCACGCGCATGGAACGTGAAACAGGACTAGAACAAATTGATGAGGATTATTTTAGAATTCTTAGGCGTACCAAATCACAAATTGAAGAATTTCATAAACATCAACTAGGAAATTCATGGAATATTTTTAAGGAAAATGGTGTTATCATGGGACAAATTGCGCGTCCTCTGGAACGTGTTGCTCTCTATGTTCCCGGAGGAACGGCTGCATATCCCTCAACAGTCATTATGAATGCTGTTCCAGCACTTTTAGCAGGCGTCAAAGAAATTATTATGATTACTCCAGTTAAAGCTGATGGAAAAGTAAATCCTAATATTTTAGCAGCTGCTGAAGTTTGTGGAATAGAAACAATCTATAAAGTGGGTGGAGCACAAGGTGTTGCCGCCGTTGCATATGGGACAGAATCTATTCCTAAAGTTGATAAGATTGTCGGACCTGGAAATATTTTTGTAGCTACGGCTAAGAAAATCTGTTACGGAGTGGTAGATATTGATATGATAGCCGGTCCGTCAGAAGTTCTAGTTATTGCTGACAAAACTGCCAATCCAAAATATATCGCTGCTGATTTAATGGCGCAAGCAGAACATGATAAACTTGCGTCAGCGATTCTAGTGACGACTTCTGAAAAACTTGTTCAACAAGTAGATGAGGAATTAAATAGACAAGTTCAAAATTTGGAACGTCGTGAAATCATTGAAAGTTCCATCAGGAATTACGGTGGAGCCATTGTTGTAAAAAATATTGATGAAGCCTTTGATGTTTCCAATCAGCTGGCTCCAGAACATTTAGAAGTTTTGACTAGTGAACCTTTAACCCAACTTCCAAAAATCAAAAATGTTGGATCAATTTTTCTTGGAGAATATACGCCAGAACCGCTAGGCGACTATATGTCAGGAAGCAATCATGTCTTACCAACTGGAGGAACAGCCAAATTTTACTCTGGTTTGGGTGTCTATAATTTCATAAAATATTCAACTTATAGCTATTATCCTAAAGAAGTTTTGGCTGACTTTAAAGAGGATGTTGAGACATTTGCAAAATCAGAAGGATTGACGGCTCATGCTAACTCAATTTCTGTGAGATTTGATGAAATGTAATACTTGAGACAAGATTTTCAAAATTTATTGGTCAAGGCGTGAGGAGCCACATGGATTTTAAAATATTGAATAAGAAAAATAGTAGGGAGAAAAACATGACAAAACAAGAAAATTATTACGCAGAAGTTTTCGAAAAACCATGGGGTCGGATGTTCTATGACTTACTTTTTCCACAGCTCCTACCAAATTTGACAAAAGATTCAAAAATTCTGAGTTTCGGCTCTGGATTTGGACGGACGGAAACATTTTTGGAGGAACAGGGATTTGAAGTCACGGGCTATGAGCCTGATGTAGAAAAGCTCGAGATGATGTCTGACCAAACTTTTCGTCAGTTGACAGGAACTTTTGACGACTTTGCAGAAACTGTTAAAAATGAGCGTTACGACGTGATTCTCATTCACAATGTTTTAGAATACGTCCTCGACCGAAAAGTCGTGTTGGAATTACTCTTGTCACTTTTGACAGATGGCGGCACGCTTTCTATTGTCAAGCACAGTAAGTACGGTAGCATGATAGAAATGGCAGCAGGACGTGATAATCCGCAGGCAGCGCTTGATGTTTATGAAAATGAAGCTGTCGCTTCTCACAACCACGGCGATATCCTAGTTTATGACGATGATTGGCTGACAGATTTTGTGGCAAATTACAAACTGAAACTCCAAGAAAAATTTGGAATTCGTCATTTTTACGGTATTTCACAAAACGCAGAAATCAAAGAAACAGACAACTGGTATCAACCCATGCTTAAGTTAGAGCAAAAAGTAGCGAAAGACCAAACGCTGTATCCAGTCGCACGATTACATCATTTGATATTTAAAAAAACTAAGGAGAACCTGTTATGACACGCATATCACACATCACGCGTAATACCAAAGAAACACAAATCGAACTTTCCATCAATCTTGACGGCACAGGTCAAGCGGACATTAGTACAGGTATTGGTTTTCTCGACCACATGCTGACACTTCTCACCTTTCACAGCGATTTTGACTTAAAAATCATAGGACATGGGGATCATGAAACAGTAGGGATGGACCCGCACCATCTCATTGAAGATGTTGCGATTGCTCTTGGCAAATGTATCAGCGAAGCATTAGGTAATAAGCTCGGTATTCAACGTTATGGAAGTTTTACCATTCCAATGGATGAAGCTTTGGTGACTTGTGATTTAGATATTAGTGGACGACCTTATTTGGTATTTCATGCTGATTTATCAGGAAATCAAAAACTTGGTGGCTATGATACAGAAATGACTGAAGAATTTTTTCGTGCCCTTGCTTTTAATGCTGGGATTACGTTACATCTGAACGAAAATTATGGGCAAAATACGCATCATATTATTGAAGGCATGTTTAAATCTACAGCGAGGGCGCTAAAACAAGCTGTAAGTATTGATGAAGCGAAAGTTGGAGAAATACCGAGCAGTAAGGGAGTGTTATGACTAATCTAAAAGAATTAAGAATTAATATTGAGAAATTTCCTGAAGCACTTCACAATACGCTAAAAGATGCAAAAATATATGATAGCAGTTCCTCTCCTGAAGCTCAAGTGTTATTCATTGATAAAAAAGATGGCTATTATTTAAAAATAGCTTCATCAAAAACTTTAGAGCGAGAAGCTGAAATGACTGCTTATTTTCAAAAGAAAAAGTTAGGTTTAGGATATATTTCTTATTTATCAGACCAGTCACAGGATTTTTTACTCAAGAAAAAAATTCAAGGAGAAAATTATTTGGCTAAACAATATCTTAATAATCCGAAACGTCTGTGTGATAATCTTGCTGAAAATCTACGATTTCTTCATGAACAAAATTTTGAGGATTGTCCCATATTAGACCATTCTGAACGTTATCTGAAAAAAGTCGAAAAGAACGCAAGTATAAATAATTCAAATCTAGATTTTGTCAATAATTATAATATCCGAACAACAGAAGAAGCTTATGATTATATAGAAAATAAAAAATTGCTATTAAGGAATGATACGCTTTTACATGGAGATTATTGTTTACCAAATATAATCCTAGACAATTGGAAGTTCAAAGGTTTTATTGATTTGGATTGTGCAGGTGTTGGCGACCGACATATTGACCTCTTTTGGGGTGCATGGACGCTTAATTTTAATATTGGTACTGATCAATATCGTGACCGATTTTTTGATGCTTATGGTCGGGATAGAATCGATGTTGATCGTTTGAAATTGGTTGGCTGCTGTGAGGTTTTTGGTTAAATTGAATTTTAGTATATTTTGATATTGAAAGGAGCATTATGAAAAAAATTGTTATCATCGACTACAATATTGGAAATCTTCAAAGTGTACAGGCCGCATTTTTACGATTGGGACAAGAAACAGTGATTTCAAGAGATTTAGAGGAAATTCGTAAAGCAGATGCACTTATTCTTCCAGGAGTTGGGGCTTTTCCTACAGCAATGAATAATCTAAAAAAGTTTAATTTGATTGAACTTATACAAGAACGAGCTGCTGCTGGAATACCAATATTGGGAATTTGTTTAGGAATGCAAGTGCTTTTTGAAAAAGGATACGAGATAGAAGAAAGACAAGGTCTTGGACTTTTAAAGGGAGAGGTGATTCCAATCAAAACTAATGAGAAAATTCCTCATATGGGATGGAATCAATTAAACCTGGCTAAAACCAGTCCGACAACTCATTATTTGTCTGATAATGATGAGGTCTATTTTGTTCATTCTTATCAGGCGACTTGTCCTGATGATGAACTCATTGCCTACACCACTTATGGCGAAGTAAAAATTCCGGCAATTGTTGGAAAAAATAATGTGATAGGCTGCCAATTTCACCCTGAAAAGAGTGGAGAAATTGGCAGAAAAATACTAAAAGCATTCTTGGAGGAAATTTAAATGAAGATTATTCCAGCAATTGATTTGCAAAATGGTGAAGCCGTGCGTCTCTACAAAGGAGATTATGATAAGAAAACGGTCTATTCAAAAAATCCCCTTGAAATTGCTCAAAAATTTGAAAGAATGGGAGCGACTGACCTCCATTTGGTTGATTTAGATGGTGCTAAGATAGGACAAACTCGCAATTTAGAGCTTGTGCGAAAAATAAAAGATGAAACAAGATTGAAAATCGAAATTGGTGGTGGAATTAGAGATTTCGATACAGTTAGAATGTATCTTGAACAAATTGGTGTGGAACGAGTGATTTTAGGAACCGCAGCGGTAGAAAACCCTGATTTTCTTAAAGAGCTATTAATTAAATACGGTCCAAGCAAAATCATTGTTGGGGTAGATATTAGAGAGGGTTTTGTATCAACAAGTGGTTGGTTAGAAAAAACGAGTCTTCCTTATCTGTCATTTTTAAAAAAATTAGAGAGAATAGGGGTTAAAACCACTATTATTACTGATATCTCCAAAGACGGAACACTGACAGGTCCAAATTTTAAACTTTATGATGAAATTTCAAAGGAATGTTCTCTAAACGTGATTATTTCTGGAGGTGTAAAGGATAGTTCTGATATTCAACGTGCAACTCGTTCTGACTTTTATGGGATTATTGTTGGGAAAGCTTACTATGAGGGAAAAATTAATCTTGAAAAGGAGTTCAGGAATGCTAACTAAAAGAATTATCCCTTGTCTTGATATTAAAAATGGTAAGGTTGTTAAAGGAATCAATTTTGTGGGTTTAAGAGAAATAGGTGATCCAGTGGAATTGGCCAAAATATATGAAGAACAGTGTGCAGATGAAATTGTTTTTCTTGATATTACGGCATCTTTTGAAGAACGTGAAATTATTGGTGAATTAATTGGTCGGGCGGCGCGTGAACTTTCAATTCCATTAACCGTTGGTGGAGGAATTCGTTCAATTGACGATTTTAGAAGAATTCTTGCTAGAGGAGCTGATAAAGTATCCGTCAACTCAGCTGCAATTGAAAATCCTGAACTTATTCGTCAAGCGGCTAACGAATTTGGCGTTCAATGTGTTGTTGTTGCTATTGATGCTAAAAAACGAGCAGACTCTAGGGGATATGATGTCTATATCAAAGGTGGGCGTGAAAATGCAGGTCTTGACTTAGTTGATTGGGCTAAAAAGTGTGAAAGATTAGGAGCAGGTGAAATTTTACTAACCTCAATGGATAAGGATGGAACAAAGACAGGCTACGATTTGGAAATGCTGAATGTCGTTTGTACTGCTGTTAATATTCCTGTTGTAGCAAGTGGCGGTTGTGGGAAGATTTCGGACATTGTTGAAGTTTTTCAAAAAACAAGAAGCGATGCTGCCCTTGTTGCTTCATTATTTCATTATGGCGAAGCAACAGTTGATGAAGTTAAAGACGAACTTATAAAAAATAATATTTCAGCAAGAATTATTAAGAAGGAGATTTTATGAAACCAGATTTTCATAAGCAGAAACTTATTCCTGTTATTGTTCAAGATTATCAAACAAATCAAGTATTAATGCTTGCCTATACAAATGAAGTGGCTTTTGAGAAAATGCTTGAAACTGGTGAAACTTGGTTTTGGTCACGTTCACGACAAAAACTTTGGCACAAAGGAGAAGAATCAGGGCATTTTCAGAAAATAAAAGGAATGCGTTTGGATTGCGACCAAGATACTTTACTGGTTTTTGTTGAACAAATTGGTAATGCTTGTCATACTGGTGCTTACTCTTGTTTTTATGATGAACTTATTCCTTTTGATGACTCTGATATTTTCAGAGAGTTGGAGAAGCAAATCATCGACCGAAAGTTACATCCAGTCGAAAAATCTTATACGAATTATTTGCTTGAAGAAGGCATCGATAAAGTATTAAAAAAAGTTGGTGAAGAAGCAAGTGAAGTGATTATTGCTAGTAAAAATTCAGATAAAGGAGAACTTTTAGGAGAAATTGATGATTTACTTTATCATTTGTTTGTATTAATGAATCAGCAAGGTATTTCTCTAGAAGAAGTACGGCAAAAAGCAAAAGAACGGCATCAGCTAGAAGGAAATAAGAAGGAATTTCATACAAGGACGGCAGATTAAATGAAAAAATTAGATTATCATTTCCACTCTCATTTTTCGGCTGATAGCGAGGAGCTTCCTAGAAACCATGTGATAGAAGCTATAGCACATGGTTTAAAAGAAATTTGTTTTACAGAGCATCGAGATTTTTATTTTCCAGGAATGGATTTTTCACTAAATCTACCTGAGTATTTTCAAGAAATCAATCGATTACAAGCGGAATTTAAAGATAAAATTAAAATAAAAATTGGCTTGGAAATGGGAATTGATTTACGTTTTAAATCAGAAATTAATCAGTTTATTGATTCGGCTCCTTTTGATTTTGTGATTGCCTCTGTTCATGAAATTGGAGATATTGAAGTTTATGACGAAACAGAATTTTATCTACAGAAAACAAAAGAAGAAGCACAAAGAGAATATCTTTTAGCTTGTTTAGATACTGTTCAAAATTTTGTGAATTATAATTCGTTTGGTCATTTAGATTATGTTGCTAGATATGGGCCTTACACGGATAAATCAATAAAGTTTGCAGAGAATCGGGAGATTTTATTTAAAATCTTGCGGGCTTTAGCTTCAAAAGAAAAAGCATTAGAAATAAATACTAGATTGTTTGATAATCCGAAAACTGAACAATTTTATAGTGATTTATTGATTAATTTTAAAAAATTAGGTGGAAAATTTATAACTTTAGGAACGGATAGTCATATAGCAAAGCGTGATTGGCTTTCAATTCATAAAGCAAGAACTTTAATTAAAAAAGCTGGCTTTCACGAACTAGCAACTTTTAGTGGGATGAAAATTGATAAAAATAAAAAGTCTATTAAAGAATAATAAAAGCTATCTCATAACATATGAAATAGCTCTATATCAATGATATTTACATCATGATTTACCATTACCGTTTCAGAAATGTATAACAGGCAAAAGTTTGATTTTATGAAACAATGGCTTTTTGCAGAAGGACCTCTCGATATTTTATCTCAAGTATTTGAATGGGATAACACCATCAAGATTCCAAAATTTGTCCATCCTTGTCAAGCCTGTGCGTATATTTTTCAGAGCCCTGAAATTGTAAAAGTTATTGAAAACAATTACACTTCTATTTTAGAGAGCGTGACAAAGAAATTTTATCAAAAAATAAATTTCAAAAGTACTTTTAGAGAAAAATTAAATGCTCGGGTTGATTTAGAAAGTTAACTTAAAAGCAAATGTTGAACCACTCCATTTGCTTTATTTTAATATAATGAAAGAGAAATATATGAAAAAAATAGAACTCCCACGTTTATTTATATTCTGGTCAATTGTGGAATTTATAGTAGCAGGCATTTTATATTTTAAACTCCCTGAAACTATAAAGATTAACTTTGGATATATTTTAACTAGCCCCGTAAGTCAAGGGAATCGTGCATATATTTTTACATTGCCCGTTGTAATGTTTGTTTCTGCAATAGTTTTTCAAGCACTTTCAAGATATTACAGTCCATATTTAAGGTATCTTTTGCTAGTAATCAATGTGATTGTTTTACTTGGAACTTCGTTTTATTTGCTTCAATTTTTATTTATGTGATCTGAAAGTTTTCTTATACAGGAGTTAACTATGTTGATTTTTTCCATTTTGAGTGTTCTTTTTTTAGTGTTAGGGACAATTAACATAATAAGTAGAGTTCAAAGGCTCAAAAAAAAGAAAATATTACAAGAAAATTGGGGAACATTTAATTCATCTCCGAGTGCTTCAGACAGTGTGAAAAGTTTAGAGAATAACCTTGCTCTTGAAAAAAGAGAAAAAAAATACGATTCATTTATTGATAGCCAAACATGGGATGATTTAGATTTACAAAAAATTTTTAAAAAAATAAATATAACTGAATCAAGTTTAGGTGCAGAGTGCTTATATAACAGATTGCATCTTCATGTTTATTCTCAAAATCAAACAATTGAAGACACAAAAGATTTTTTGAATAAAAATAATGATGTTAGGCTTGAACTACAATACCTTTTTACAAAACTCGGGAAGAAGAACAATAATCTAACCAACAAAATAATAAAAGGAGCTTCAAATTACAAGAAGGAAAAGCTGTATTTATATTTTCTTTTAGGCATTATACCGTTACTGTCCCTATTTCTAGCGATTCCATTTCGAACATTTGGAACCGTACTATTTTCGTGCAGTTTTTTATTTAATATTTTTTTCTCCTTGAGTAAAAAATATCTAATGGACTTGGAATTAGAAAGGATGTCTTATCTCGTTCAAATGATTTATATTGGAAAAAAGATATCAAGATATTCTTTTCCCAAAAAAAACCAACTAAAAAATGCTATTAAAGAATTTTCATTGTTAAATATATTTGGGTATACTTATAAACCTGATGTTGAATTCGTTGATATGGGGGTTATCTTGGAGTACCTAAATTTTTTATTTTTAATCCCTATAATTTCTCACGCCTATATGGTCAATAAGCTGAAAAAACATAACCTTAAAGCTCAGAGTATATATGATATTTTATCTGAATTAGAAGCCGCTATCTCAATATTAAACTATGAAATAGCATTAGATTATTTTTGTCGACCTACTTTTTCAACGAGCAAAGAATTAACAGCTAAACAAATTTATCATCCACTATTAACAGAACCAGTTGCTAATTCGATTGATTTTAAGGAAAATATTCTTATTGGAGGAGATAATGCTTCAGGGAAATCTACATTCTTAAGAACAGTTGCGGTAAACATAGTACTGGCTCAGTCTATAAACATTGCTCTGGCAAATGAGTTTTCAATGCAACATGGAAACATCTTTACTCTTATCAAGGTTCAAGATAGTATTAGTAGGGGAGAAAGTTATTTTATGGCAGAAAGTCGAATTGTCAAATCAATACTTGACAGATTGAATAATGCAATGGTTGAACAACCATAATTGTCTCTATATGATTTCAACACATGACTTGAACCTAATTGAATTAGCTAAAGATTGGAACGAAACCTATCATTTTACAAGTAGTTTCATAAATAATAAAATTATTTATGATTATAAAATAAAATCAGGAAAACCTCAGACCAGTAATGCAGTTAATATTTTAAAAACACTAAGTTATCCATCTGAAGTAGTCACTGTTGCTCAAGATACAATAAAAATTGTCAACAGTAATTTTTGAATTTTTAAATACTACGTAAATACTAAAGCTCTGCGACAAAACTTGTCGCAGAGCTTTTATTTCAAATTCAATTATAAATCTTTTAGTTCAATAGTGTACTTTATTATTTTTCTTAGAAGGTAATGTTTTATCCATTCCCACACAATCAACGGACTTGCAATAATTACCAAGCCGAGTGCAAATATTAAAATTGAAAGAACAATCCCAACAAGGATTTTCAACGCAACTACTCATGTAAACGAAGCAAATGTAATATTCATCATCACCCATACGTGCGACCATCCAAAGTCATATAAAACAGATGTAAACATAAGAATAATAGACTTTTTATATTATGATGCTAAATCTTTCTCAAGTAGCGCAAGACGTTCTTGAACTTCTTGATTTGATAGTTGGTGGGCTTTGATGTAACGGTTATTGGGATGAACTCGACATTCATGTGAACAAGCACCAAGATATTTTGCTTCATTTTCCTCTGAAGCTAACATTTGTCTGTTACATTCTGGATTCCCGCAATTGATGTAACGTTCACATGGGCTTCCATCAAACCAATCACGTCCGACAATGACATGTTCTTTTTGGTTGATTGGAACTGCGATTCGGCTATCAAAAACATACATTTGTCCGTCCCAAAGATCTCCTTGAACTTCTGGGTCTTTTCCGTATGTGGCAATTCCTCCGTGAAGTTGACCAACGTCTTTGAAGCCTTCCCGAACGAGCCATCCTGAAAATTTTTCACAACGTATTCCACCGGTACAGTAGGTTAAAACACGTTTTTCCATGAATTGTTCTTTGTTATCTCGAATCCACTGTGGAAGTTCTCTAAAACTTCTTATTTCTGGGCGAATGGCGCCACGAAAATGCCCTAAGTCAAATTCATAATCATTTCGTGCATCAATCACTACTGTATTTTCATCAAGCATGGCCTCACGAAACTCTTTTGGATCAAGATAAGCCCCAGTAAGTTCCAAAGGATTGACGTCATCTTCTAAACTTAAATTAACTAATTCAGGGCGATAACGGACATGCATTTTCTTAAAAGCATTTTGCTCGGCTTCATCAATTTTGAAGATTGTTGTGCTAAAGCGAGGGTCATTTTTCATCAATTCCATGTAGGCATTTGTTTGCTCGATAGTACCAGAAACAGTTCCGTTAATTCCTTCGTCAGCAACTAAAATTCGTCCTTTTAAACCTAATTCTTTACAGTCTGCGAGGTGTTTTTGGGCAAAAGTTTCTCCATCTTCAATTGGGACATATTGGTAATATAATAAAACTCGATAATCTTGAGTCATAATTTCTCCTTAATCTTATTAGTACATTAGAATCCATTATAATTTAATCATTTTATGTCTATCAAAAGCAACAAAATTGCTTGTATATTTTCTAACAAGCTTAATTATTGTGGATTTAATTGAATATTAAAGGGAGAAGTTGTAATCTATTTGTTGTTAAGTTCTTGTTAATACAAAAAAATGCATTAAATATTATTATTTTATTGACAATTTAAAATATTAAGAGTATTATAATGTAAATTAACAAAAAAAGAGGAACTTGAAATGACATACACACAATTTTCATTGTTGTTGATCAAGGTGGACCTACATTAGCTTTTGTGGCTAAAATATGTGGGTCCTGTTTGGCGATAGTCATTTCGAGGACCGAGAGACGTCCTCATGGGCGTCTTTTTTGTTTCTTAATAAAAAATAGAGGTAATATTATGCGAAAAATTGAATTCTTTGACACAAGTTTGAGAGATGGCGAACAGACACCAGGCGTTAGTTTCTCCATTTCAGAAAAAGTAACGATTGCTAAACAACTGGAAAAATGGGGGATTTCTGTCATAGAGGCTGGTTTTCCTGCGGCAAGTCCAGATAGTTTTGAAGCAGTAAAGCAAATTGCTGATTCTTTGAATGATACGGCTGTCACTGCATTAGCTCGTTGTGTTATCTCAGATATCGATAAAGCGGTTGAAGCGGTAAAGGGGGCAAAATATCCGCAAATTCATGTTTTCATTGCCACTTCACCTATTCACATGAAATATAAACTTAAAATCAGTCCCGAAGAAGTTTTGAAAAATATTGATAAATGTGTGAGATACGCACGTGAACGGGTCGAGGTTGTTGAGTTTTCTCCAGAGGATGCAACAAGAACGGAGTTGAATTTTCTTTTAGAGGCTGTTCAAACGGCTGTCGATGCTGGAGCAACTTATATTAATATTCCTGACACTGTCGGTTATACGACGCCAGAAGAATATGGAAAAATTTTTAAATTTTTGATTGATAATACTAAGTCTGACCGAGAAATTATTTTTAGTCCACATTGTCATGATGATTTAGGAATGGCTGTAGCTAATTCATTAGCTGCAATTAAAGCTGGGGCTGGGAGAGTTGAAGGAACTGTCAACGGCATTGGAGAGCGAGCTGGGAATGCTGCTCTTGAAGAAATTGCTGTGGCACTACATATTCGTAAAGATTTTTATCAGGCACAAAGTCCTTTAAAACTTTCAGAAACTGCTGCAACGGCAGAACTAATTTCACAATTTTCAGGAATTGCTATTCCAAAAAATAAAGCAATTGTTGGTGCTAATGCTTTTGCACACGAATCAGGAATTCATCAAGATGGTGTCCTTAAAAATGCTGAAACTTATGAAATTATTACACCAGAACTTGTCGGAATAAAGCATAATTCGTTGCCTTTAGGTAAACTTTCTGGTCGTCATGCTTTTAGTGAAAAATTGACGGAACTTAATATTGCTTATGATGATGAAAGTCTTGCAATTTTATTTGAAAAATTTAAAAAATTAGCTGACAAGAAAAAAGAAATTACTGACGCAGATATTCATGCCTTGTTTACAGGAGAAACGGTAAAAAATCTAGCTGGATTTATACTTGATAATGTTCAAATTGATGGGCACAAGGCATTGGTGCAACTAAAAAATCAAGAAGAGGAAATTTATGTTAGTCAAGGAGAGGGGTCAGGTTCAGTGGATGCAATTTTTAAAGCTATTGATAAAGTCTTTAATCATCAACTAAAATTAATTTCCTATTCAGTTGATGCTGTAACTGATGGAATTGATGCACAAGCAACGACTTTGGTTTCTGTTGAAAATTTATCTACAGGCACTATATTTAATGCTAAAGGTGTTGATTATGATGTATTGAAAGGAAGCGCCATTGCTTACATGAACGCTAATGTTTTAGTTCAAAAAGAAAATTTACAAGGAAAGGTTGAACAAATTTCAGCTCATGATGGAATTTAAGGTGAAAAATATTGTCTAAAAAAATTGTGACACTTGCAGGAGACGGGATTGGGCCAGAAATTATGTCAGCTGGTTTAAGTGTTTTAAATGCTGTCAGTAAAAAAATTGCTTTTGAGTATGAATTAGAAGCCAAAGATTTTGGAGGAATTGCAATTGATAAGCATGGTCATCCTTTACCAGAAGAAACTTTGCAAGCAGTTAAAAATGCTGACGCAATCTTGCTCGCTGCAATTGGTCATCCTAAATACAACAATGCAAAAGTTAGACCAGAACAAGGGTTGCTTGCTTTACGGAAAGAATTAGGACTGTATGCTAATGTTCGTCCATTAAAAATTTATCCGGCTCTAAAAAAACTTTCTCCCATCCGAAATGTTGAAAATGTTGATTTCCTAGTGATTCGCGAACTGACAGGGGGAATCTATTTCGGTCAGCATGAATTGGCAGATGATAAAGCACGAGATGTCAATGATTATTCTGCTGATGAAATAAGAAGAATTCTTCATTTTGCTTTCAAAAGTGCTCAAAGTCGGCCCAGAAAATTACTGACTTCGGTTGATAAACAAAATGTTCTTGCAACTTCTAAATTATGGCGAAAAATGGCTGATGAAATTGCTGACGAATATCCTGATGTACGATTAGAGCACCAATTGGTCGATTCTTGTGCGATGTTACTGATTACTAATCCGCAACAATTTGATGTGATAGTCACTGAAAATCTATTTGGTGATATTCTCTCTGATGAAGCAAGTAGTTTGGCCGGTAGCTTAGGAGTGATGCCTTCGAGTTCGCATGGATTTAACGGTCTAGCACTCTATGAGCCAATTCATGGTTCGGCACCAGATATTGCAGGAAAAGGAATTGCGAACCCTGTTTCGATGATTCTATCAATTGCCATGATGCTAAGAGAATCTTTTGGGCAAGAAGATGGGGCTGCGATGATTGAAAAAGCCGTAACCCAAACTTTTACTGACGGAATTTTGACTAAAGATTTAGGTGGAACCGCGACAACTAAAGAAATGACAGAAGCAATCCTGAAAAATTGTCAGTAAAATGCGATTGAATAGTGAGCATTTTAGTTGCAGACAAAAGAACCGTTAACAAATTTGATAATTTTGTCAGTAAATATTACTGACAAAAAGTACAAAATTACTGACAGAATTTGTCAGAATAAATTTTTAAAAAAGGAAATAAAAAAATGTCAGGTAAAACAATATTTGATAAACTTTGGGACCAGCATGTGATTGCTGGAAATGAGGGAGAACCTCAACTGCTTTATATTGACCTTCATGTTATTCACGAGGTTACGAGTCCGCAAGCATTTCAGGGCTTACGTGAAGCAGGACGTCGTGTTCGGAGAAAAGATTTGACATACGGAACTCTTGACCACAATGTTCCAACACAAGATATTTTTAATATTCAAGATTTGATTTCTAAAAAACAAATTGATACTTTTACTAAAAATGTCAAAGAATTTGATGTTCCAGCGGAGACTCATGGTGGAAAAGGACAAGGAATTGTTCACATGGTAGCACCTGAATCTGGCAGAACTCAACCGGGAAAAACAATTGTTTGTGGCGATAGTCATACCGCAACAAATGGAGCATTTGGTGCAATTGCTTTTGGAATTGGTACAAGTGAAGTTGAACATGTTCTTGCAACTCAAACCATTTGGCAAGTTAAACCCAAGCGTATGAAAATTGAATTTCAAGGTCATCCAAAAAAAGGAATTTATAGCAAAGACTTTATCCTCGCATTAATTGCTAAATATGGTGTGGATGCAGGTGTAGGTTATGCGGTTGAATATAGTGGGGATGCTATCAGTGATTTAAGCATGGAAGAACGGATGACAATCTGTAACATGTCAATTGAATTTGGGGCAAAAATTGGCCTGATGAATCCTGATGAAAAAACTTATGACTATGTCAAAGGGCGTGAACATGCACCTAAAAACTTTGATGAAGCTGTCAGTAAATGGGAAAAACTTGTCAGTGATTCTGATGCACAATACGATAAGATTTTAAGTCTTGATGTCAGCCAGTTGAAACCAATGGTGACATGGGGAACAAATCCCGGAATGGGCCTAGAATTTGGCGAAAAGTTTCCGGAAATTAACAATGATTTGAATTATGAACGTGCTTATCAGTACATGGATTTAAAGCCAGGCCAAACCGCTTCTGACATAGATTTAGGCTATATTTTCATTGGTTCTTGTACGAATGCTAGACTTGGTGATTTAGAAGAAGCTGCAAAAATTATTGGAGACAGACATATTGCTGATGGACTGACAGGAATTGTCGTCCCTGGAAGCAGACCTGTGAAAGAAGCGGCTGAAGCACAAGGGCTTGATAAAATTTTTAAAGAAGCTGGTTTTGAATGGCGGGAACCGGGTTGCTCAGCCTGTCTTGGAATGAATCCTGACCAAATTCCAGAATACGTTCATTGTGCTTCAACCTCTAATCGAAATTTTGAAGGACGTCAAGGACATAATGCAAGAACGCACCTGTGCTCTCCAGCTATGGCCGCTGCCGCCGCAATCGCTGGTAAATTTGTAGATGTTAGAACGCTCGTAACAGATTAGTCTGTAGAAAGAAAAAAAGATGGAAAAATTCACGATTTACAAAGGGACAAGTGTTCCAGTCATGAACGATAATATTGACACAGACCAAATTATTCCTAAACAATTTTTGAAAGCAATCGATAAAAAGGGCTTTGGGAAAAATTTATTTTATGAATGGCGTTATCTCAAAGATTACGATGAGAATCCTGATTTTATTTTGAATGCTCCAAAATACAAAAAAGCTTCTCTGTTAATTTCAGGAGATAATTTTGGTTCTGGTTCTTCAAGAGAACATGCGGCATGGGCCTTATCAGATTACGGATTTCGGGCAATTATTGCTGGCTCTTACTCAGATATTTTTTATAATAATGCTTTAAAAAATGGCTTGTTACCAATTAAACAACCAAGAGAAGTTCTAAATCAATTGACAAAACTGTCAAGTCAAGAAGAAATTACTATTGATTTACCCCATCAGCTAATCATCACAAGCCTTGGTGACTTTCATTTTGAGATTGACCCCATTTGGAAAGACAAATTAATTAATGGCTTAGATGATATTGGAATAACCTTGCAATATGAAGAAGCAATCTCATCTTACGAACAAAAAAATCAATAAGAGCGAGCTAAAAATGACAATTATTAATTTAAAGAATGTAAATCTTACTCGAAATAAAAAAGAAATTCTTAAAGATATTACTTGGAAAGTAAATCCCGGCGAAAATTGGGTTATTCTGGGCCTCAACGGCTCTGGAAAATCAAGTCTTTTGAAATTGATTTTAGCAGAAGAATGGAAAACTTCTGGCGAAATCACTGTTTTAAATACTCAATTTGGAAATGGAGAAATTCCTAAGTTGAGAAAAAGAATCAGCGTAGTTGGCTCATTTATTGCTGAAAGATTTCAACCAAATATTAAGGCTGAAAACCTTGTTTATACTGGGAAATTTAATTCGAGCATGCTCTATAAACCCTACACAGATCAGGAACTTGATGAGGCCCGTCAGCTTTTAAGACAAATGGGGGCAAAATCACTTATTGGCCGAAATTATGCCAGCCTTTCTCAAGGGGAAAAGCAAGTTCTTCTTATTGCTAGGAGCTTAATTTTAAAGCCTGAGCTTTTAATTTTGGACGAAGCAACGAACGGTTTAGATTTATTTGCTAAAGAAAAATTATTAAAGCAACTGCAGCAGATTAATCAATTAAAAAACGCACCAACACTCATTTATATTTCTCATCATCCCGATGAAATCACTGATATTTTTACTCATCTTTTACTTTTAAGAGAAGGAAAAGTGATTCAATCAGGGAAAAAAGAAAACTTATTAAATGAAAAGATACTTACTGATTTTTATCAAGAAAAAGTAGAAGTTCACCGTTTTGAGCAGAAATATTTTGTAATTTCTGCTAACTGAGAAAGGAAAACAAAAGTATTTTATAGACTATATAGAATATTCTGACAAATTATTGTATTTTCATTTTTTTAGTGATAAAATAGCTCTATGTAAATTTATGGGGAGGTCAAAAAGATAACATATGGAATTCAAATATAACGGAAAAGTTGAATCAGTGGAACTTAATAAATATTCTAAGACATTGACTCAAGATCCAACACAACCAGCGACTCAAGCGATGTACTACGGCATTGGTTTTAAAGATGAGGACTTCAAAAAAGCTCAGGTCGGAATCGTCAGCATGGATTGGGACGGAAATCCATGTAATATGCACTTGGGAACACTTGGGAGTAAAATCAAAAGTTCTGTCAACCAAACTGACGGATTGATTGGACTTCAATTTCATACTATTGGAGTTTCTGATGGAATTGCCAACGGAAAGCTTGGCATGAGATATTCTTTGGTCAGTCGTGAAGTGATTGCTGACAGCATCGAAACCAATGCTGGCGCAGAATATTATGATGCCATCGTTGCCATTCCCGGTTGTGATAAAAATATGCCAGGGTCAATTATCGGAATGGCTCGCTTAAATCGTCCGTCAATTATGGTCTATGGTGGAACGATTGAACATGGCGAATATAAAGGTGAAAAATTAAATATTGTTTCGGCCTTTGAAGCTCTGGGACAAAAAATCACCGGAAATATTTCTGATGAAGATTATCATGGCGTTATTTGCAATGCCATTCCAGGGCAAGGTGCTTGCGGAGGAATGTACACTGCTAATACCCTGGCTGCCGCTATTGAAACTTTAGGAATGAGTTTACCTTATTCCTCTTCCAATCCAGCAGTCAGTCAAGAAAAACAAGAAGAGTGTGATGAAATTGGTTTAGCCATCAAAAATTTATTAGAAAAAGATATTAAACCAAGTGATATCATGACCAAAGAAGCTTTTGAAAATGCCATAACAATTGTCATGGTCCTTGGAGGCTCAACCAATGCTGTGCTTCATATCATTGCAATGGCAAATGCCATTGGTGTAGAAATTACGCAGGATGATTTCCAACGTATTTCAGATATTACCCCTGTTCTTGGCGATTTCAAACCGAGCGGAAAATATATGATGGAAGATCTGCACAAAATTGGTGGCCTTCCTGCTGTTTTGAAATACCTACTTAAAGAAGGAAAACTTCACGGTGATTGTTTGACCGTCACAGGTAAAACTTTGGCTGAAAATGTTGAAACAGCATTAGATTTGGACTTTGACAGCCAAGATATTATGCGACCACTAAAAAATCCAATTAAAGCTACTGGACATTTACAAATCTTGTACGGTAATCTTGCCCAAGGGGGTTCTGTTGCAAAAATTTCTGGTAAAGAAGGCGAATTTTTCAAAGGAACTGCTCGTGTTTTTGATGGTGAACAACATTTTATCGATGGCATTGAGTCTGGCCGATTGCATGCTGGTGATGTTGCAGTCATTAGAAATATTGGCCCAGTCGGAGGTCCGGGAATGCCAGAGATGTTAAAACCAACTTCAGCATTAATTGGAGCAGGACTTGGAAAATCTTGTGCCCTCATTACTGACGGAAGATTTTCTGGTGGCACACACGGCTTTGTTGTGGGGCATATCGTCCCTGAAGCAGTTGAAGGTGGGTTGATTGGTTTAGTTGAAGATAATGATATTATCGAAATTGATGCGGTGAATAATAGTATTAGTTTAAAAGTTTCTGATGAAGAAATTGCTAAACGCCGTGCCAATTATCAAAAACCAGCTCCTAAAGCAACGCGTGGTGTTCTTGCAAAATTTGCTAAACTTACACGCCCCGCTAGTGAAGGTTGCGTTACAGATTTATAGAAAGGTTTGAATGAAAAAAATAAAGTTAGAAAAACCTACTTCCGGTTCCCAACTTGTTCTCCAAACCTTAAAAGAACTTGGAGTAGAAATTATTTTTGGTTATCCTGGTGGGGCCATGCTCCCCTTGTATGATGCAATTCATAATTTTGAAGGAATTCAACATATTTTAGCCCGTCATGAGCAAGGAGCAACGCATGAAGCCGAAGGTTACGCTAAATCGTCTGGTAAAGTTGGTGTCGTCGTTGTTACTTCTGGACCAGGAGCGACTAATGCAGTAACCGGAATTGCTGACGCTTATCTTGATTCAGTCCCATTGTTAGTTTTCACAGGTCAAGTTGGCCGTCAGTCAATTGGTAAAGATGCTTTTCAAGAAGCAGATACTGTTGGAATTACAGCCCCAATTACAAAATATAATTATCAAATTAGGGAAACCGCAGATATTCCAAGAATTGTTACAGAAGCCTATTACTTGGCAAGGACAGGACGTCCTGGACCAGTAGAAATTGATTTACCAAAAGATGTTTCCATCCTTGAAGTCACTGAAATTAATGACCCAAGCTTGAATCTTCCTCATTATCACGAAAGTGAAAAAGCGACTGATGAACAATTGCAAGAATTACTGACAGAACTTTCTGTCAGTAAAAAACCAGTCATTATTGCTGGCGGAGGAATTAATTATTCTGGCTCAGTTGATATTTTCAGAGCATTTGTCGAAAAATATCAAATTCCAGTTGTTTCTACATTGCTTGGCTTAGGAACATTACCAATCAGCCACGAATTGCAACTAGGAATGGCAGGAATGCACGGTTCATACGCTGCAAATATGGCTTTAGTTGAAGCTGACTATATTATTAATTTGGGATCACGTTTTGACGATAGAGTTGTATCCAATCCTGCAAAATTTGCTAAAAATGCTGTCGTTGCTCATATTGATATTGACGCTGCTGAACTTGGCAAAATTGTAAAAACCGATATTCCAATCCTTTCTGATTTGAAAGTGGCTTTAAGCAGACTTTTGCAATTAAATAAGGTCAAGACTGACTTTAATGATTGGATTAAAACTGTCATTGAAAATAAAGAGAAAGCACCATTTACTTATGAGCCCCAAAACCATGATATCCGTCCACAGGAAACAATTAAATTAATTGGAGAATACACTCAAGGAGATGCAATCATTGTGACCGATGTTGGGCAACATCAAATGTGGGTGGCGCAATATTATCCTTATAAAAATGCAAGGCAACTTATTACTTCTGGGGGAATGGGAACGATGGGCTTTGGCATTCCTGCAGCAATCGGTGCAAAGCTGGCACAACCAAATAAAAATGTCATTGTTTTTGTTGGCGATGGTGGCTTTCAAATGACTAATCAAGAATTAGCATTACTTAATGGCTACGGTATTACAATCAAAGTTGTTCTGATTAATAATCATTCATTGGGAATGGTACGTCAATGGCAAGAATCATTCTATGAAGAGCGACGTTCACAATCGGTTTTTGATGTTGAACCAAATTTTCAATTGTTAGCCGAAGCTTATGGCATCAAACATGTTAAGTTAGATAATCCAAAAACTTTGGCTGATGATTTAAAAATTATTACAGAAGATGAGCCAATGCTTATTGAAGTTCTAATTTCAAAATCTGAACATGTTTTACCAATGATACCAGCTGGATTACACAATGACGAAATGATTGGACTTCATTTTACTGATAAGAATGAGGAGGTAGATAATGCGTAGAATGATTATCGCAAAACTTCATAATGTAACAGGAATTATGAATCGATTTACCGCCGTTCTCAATCGAAGGCAAGTGAACATTCTCTCAATTACCGCTGGAGTTACAGAAAGTCAAGACTTAACTCATACCACTTTTGTTATTGAAGTTGATCATCTTGATGAAGTAGAACAAATCATTAAACAATTAAATCGCTTAATAGATGTGATTGAAGTAGCTGATATTACAGATTTGCCTCATGTAGAACGTGAAGTCGTCTTGATTAAAGTATCAGCTCCACCGACCATTAGGGCAGAAATTTTTACAATGATTGAACCTTTTAGAGTAAATGTAGTTGATGTCAATCTGGAAAATGTCACCATTCAATTAACGGGTGATTCAGCAAAAATCGAAGCACTTATTGATGTTGTTAGTCCTTATGGCATTCTAAATATGGCTCGGACAGGTAGTGCAGGTTTTGAGCGTGGCTAAATTTAAATAAGTTAACAAATAAATAGAAAAATAGAGGAAACAAAAATGGCAGTTACAATGTATTATGAAGATGATGTAGAAGTATCAGCACTTGCTGGAAAGCAAATTGCAGTAATCGGTTATGGTTCACAAGGACATGCTCACGCACAGAATTTGCGTGATTCTGGTCACAACGTTATCATTGGTGTGCGCCACGGAAAATCTTTTGATAAAGCAAAAGAAGATGGCTTTGAAACATTTGAAGTAGGAGAAGCGGTAGCTAAAGCTGATGTTATTATGGTTTTGGCGCCAGATGAACTTCAACAATCCATTTATGAAGAGAACATCAAACCAAACTTGAAAGCAGGTTCAGCACTTGGTTTTGCTCACGGATTTAATATCCATTTTGGCTATATTAAAGTACCAGAAGACGTTGACGTCTTTATGGTTGCACCTAAGGCCCCAGGTCACCTTGTCCGTCGGACTTATACTGAAGGTTTTGGTACACCAGCTTTGTTTGTTTCACACCAAAATGCAAGTGGTCATGCGCGTGAAATCGCAATGGATTGGGCCAAAGGAATTGGTTGTGCTCGAGTGGGAATTATTGAAACAACTTTTAAAGAAGAAACAGAAGAAGATTTGTTTGGAGAACAAGCTGTTCTATGTGGAGGTTTGACAGCACTTGTTGAAGCCGGTTTTGAAACACTGACAGAAGCTGGATACGCTGGCGAATTGGCTTACTTTGAAGTTTTGCACGAAATGAAATTGATTGTTGACCTCATGTATGAAGGTGGTTTTACTAAAATGCGTCAATCCATCTCAAATACTGCTGAGTTTGGCGATTATGTGACTGGTCCACGGATTATTACTGACGAAGTTAAAAAGAATATGAAGCTTGTTTTGGCTGATATTCAATCTGGAAAATTTGCTCAAGATTTCGTTGATGACTTCAAAGCGGGGCGTCCAAAATTAATAGCCTATCGCGAAGCTGCTAAAAATCTTGAAATTGAAAAAATTGGGGCAGAACTACGTAAAGCAATGCCATTCACACAATCTGGTGATGACGATGCCTTTAAAATCTATCAGTAATTTCTCTTATTGATTGAACAAAAACATAAAAGCATTTTATGGAGGAATGACATAAATGATAAGTGCCAAAGAGGTTGAAGATGCCTATGATTTGTTAAAAGCAGTTGTCACTAAAACACCTTTACAATTAGACCCTTACCTTTCCAATAAATATCAAGCAAATATTTACTTAAAAGAAGAAAACTTACAGAAAGTTCGTTCTTTTAAATTACGAGGAGCTTATTATTCTATCAGTAAATTATCTGATGAGCAACGCTCTAAAGGAGTGGTTTGTGCCTCCGCAGGAAATCATGCACAAGGAGTTGCTTTTGCTGCAAATCAATTAAATATTTCTGCGACAATTTTTATGCCCGTTACCACACCTAACCAAAAAATTTCACAAGTTAAATTTTTTGGCGAAAGTCATGTAACAATTCGTTTAATTGGCGATACTTTTGATGAATCAGCCAGAGCAGCAAAAGCTTTTTCTCAAGATAATGACAAACCATTTATAGACCCTTTTGATGATGAAAATGTAATTGCTGGTCAAGGGACAGTGGCTTTAGAAATTTTTGCGCAAGCTAAAAAACAAGCAATAAGTTTAGATAAGATTTTTGTACAGATTGGTGGAGGTGGTTTAATTGCAGGAATTACGGCCTACAGTAAGGAGCGCTATCCCCAAACTGAAATTATCGGAGTTGAAGCAAAAGGGGCAACAAGTATGAAAGCTGCCTACTCTGCTGGTCAGCCCGTCACCTTGGAACACATTGATAAATTTGCTGACGGAATTGCGGTTGCGACTGTCGGTCAGAAAACTTACCAACTTATTAATGACAAAGTGAAACAATTGCTTGCGGTTGATGAAGGTTTAATTTCTCAAACCATACTCGAATTGTATTCAAAATTAGGAATTGTCGCCGAGCCAGCAGGTGCAACATCTGTTGCCGCACTTGAACTTATTAAAGATGAAATCAAGGGTAAAAATATCGTCTGTATCATCAGCGGCGGAAATAATGATATTAGTCGAATGCAAGAAATTGAAGAAAGAGCTTTGGTTTATGAAGGTCTAAAACATTATTTTGTCATTAACTTTCCTCAAAGACCAGGAGCCTTACGAACTTTTGTCAGTGATATTTTAGGGCCAAATGATGATATCACCCGATTTGAGTACATCAAAAGGGCTGATAAAGGTAAAGGACCTTGTCTTGTTGGGATTTTACTTTCAGATGCTAGTGATTATGATTCATTGATTAATCGGATTGAAAGATTTGATAATCGTTATGTTAACTTACATGGAAATGATAGTTTATACGAACTTTTGGTCTAACTAACCAATTGGTTTGAGCCATTTTCTAGTTTCAATTCTCTTTAAATCACTAGAAATTTGATATAATTTAATTAATAAATTATTTAAATTTAATGAGATAGAAAAGAGAAATATCATGACAGAAATCACACAACTTTTTCAATATAATACCCTTGGAGCTTTAATGGCAGGCCTTTACGAGGGGACAATGACAATTGGTGAACTTCTGAAACATGGTGATTTAGGAATTGGAACTTTAGATTCTGTTGATGGAGAATTAATTGTTTTGGACGGCAAAGCCTACCAAGCTAAAGGTGATAAAACTATCGTCGAATTAACTGATGACATCAAAGTTCCTTATGCTGCAGTTGTTCCCCATCAGGCAGAGGTAGTTTTTAAACAGAAATTCACGGCCAGTGATAAGGAATTAGAAGACCGAATCGAAAGCTATTTTGACGGGCAAAACTTATTTCGCTCAATCAAAATAATAGGTGAATTTCCAAAAATGCACGTTCGTATGATTCCACGGGCAAAATCAGGGACAAGATTTGTAGAAGTTTCACAAAATCAACCCGAATACACTGAAGAAAACGTCAAAGGAACAATTGTTGGGATTTGGACTCCGGAAATGTTTCATGGTGTGAGTGTTGCTGGTTATCATCTCCATTTTATTAGTGAAGATTTTACTTTTGGTGGACATGTCCTTGATTTTATTATTGATAATGGTACTGTTGAAATTGGCGCAATTGACCAATTGAACCAATCATTCCCCGTTCAAGATCGCAAATTCTTGTTTGCTGACCTTGATATTGAAGCACTAAAAAAAGATATCGATGTAGCTGAATGATAATCACTAGATTTCTTTAGCTATATTAAAGGAGAAATCTATGAAAATTATTGCAACATCAGATGCACCAGCCGCTATCGGTCCTTATGTTCAAGGTAAAATTGTCAATGGTTTACTCTATGCATCAGGCCAAATTCCGTTGAATCCATTGAACGGAGAGATTGTTGGAGATAGCATTGAGACTCAAACCGAACAGGTGATGAAAAATATTTCTGCTATTTTGAAAGAAGCCCATTCTGATTTTGACTTAGTCATCAAAACAACATGTTTCTTGAAAAATATTGAAGATTTTTCACGATTTAATGCAATTTATTCAAAGTTTTTTGATAAAGAATTCCCAGCGCGTTCCGCTGTTGGAGTCGCAGGATTACCTAAAAATGTCCTTATTGAAATAGAAGTCATTGCAGAAGTTAAATCCTAAAATTAAAACATATTAGCTATAAAAATTACTGACAAGATTTCTGTCAGTAATTTTTTTGGTTACAAGTCAGTCTTTTTTACGTATAGAAAATTATAAGCCAATTTTAAAATTTCTGACAAAGCTGTCAGTAAAAAATGGAGGAATTATGATAACAAATTTTGATTTATATCGTTGGAAAAAAGCTGGCATGACCAATTTAGGAGTAAATAAACTTTTAAAATTTTTTCATAGATATGATAAAAAAATAAGTTTAAGACAAATGGGACAAGTAGCACAACTTAAATCAATTCCCAACTTTATTGAACAATATAAAAATCAAGACGTAATTAAACTGAGAGAAGAGTATAAAATATACCCTTCATTTTCTCTTCTTGATGAAATTTATCCCGAAAGGCTCAAGGAAATTTACAATCCACCTGTTCTATTATTTTATCAAGGAGATATAGGACTCTTAAAAACTCCTAAATTAGCTTTTGTTGGTAGTCGACAAGCAAGCTCACAAGGAATTAAAGCCGTTCAAAAAATTGTGACAGAGTTGAACCAAAATTTTACGATTGTCAGCGGACTCGCTAAAGGAATTGATACAGCAAGTCATCTTTCTGCCATTAAAAATAAAATCCCTACAATTGCAGTTATCGGTACAGGCTTAGATATCTTTTATCCTTTAGAAAATCGAAAAATTCAAGAATATCTTGCTAAAAACCAACTAATTCTATCAGAATATTCAGTCGGAGAAAAACCACTTCGCTATCATTTTCCTGAACGCAATCGTATCATTGCGGGACTTTCACATGGTGTAGTAGTGATAGAAGCAAAGTTACGAAGTGGTAGTTTAATTACTTGTGAGCGCGCTCTGGAAGAAGGAAGAGATATTTTCGCTGTACCAGGAAACATAGCAGATGGATTTTCAGATGGCTGTAATCATCTAATTCAACAAGGAGCAAAATTAATCTATCAAGCCCAAGATATCTTAGAAGAATATTTGTATGATTAAAAAAACCCTTTATCACCTTGCACCACAAGACTTAAGTCGGTTTTTACAGTACAAAAAAATATCAAGTTCTACTATAAGAAAACTAAATAACTTGACATATTGAAGAAAAGCATTTATTATGAGAGAGTGAATTTAATGTAAATAAGAGCATTAACACCTCTTAAACTATTATTTTACTTCCACATTCGATATATACCTCTATGAATTAAGATACAATAACTAAAAGATAGTGGATACCAAAAAGAATAAATAGGAAAAATTATGCCAACTTCAACTAAAAGTAAAACAAAAACAACTACAAAGAAAAAAACAACACGAAAAAGAGTTACTCCAGGTAAAAATCTGGTTATTGTAGAATCGCCAGCAAAAGCTAAAACAATTGAAAAATATTTAGGTCGAAACTACAAAGTTGTGGCTTCAGTAGGTCATATTCGTGATTTGAAAAAATCAACCATGTCTGTTGATATAGAGAATGACTATGAACCTCAATATATTAATATTCGTGGGAAAGCCCCATTAATCAACTCTCTCAAAAAAGAAGCAAAGGCTGCCAAAGCCGTCTATCTCGCAAGTGACCCGGACCGTGAAGGTGAAGCAATTTCTTGGCACTTAGCACATATCTTAAATCTTCCACTTGAAGAAAAAAATCGAGTGGTCTTTAATGAAATCACTAAAGATGCTGTTAAAAATGCCTTTAAGGAACCGCGTCAAATTGATGTGGACTTAGTTGATGCCCAACAAGCACGCCGAGTTCTTGACCGTTTGGTGGGTTATTCAATTAGTCCTATTCTATGGAAAAAAGTCAAAAAAGGACTCTCAGCAGGTCGAGTTCAATCTATTGCCTTAAAACTAATTGTTGACCGCGAGAATGAAATTAATGCTTTTATTCCAGAAGAGTATTGGTCAATTGATGGTGAATTTAAAAAAGGAACTAAAAAATTCAAAGCATCCTTCTGGGGAATTGACGGAAAAAAACATCCTTTAAAAACCAATGAAGATGTCATCAAAGTCATGGAACGCTTAGACGGTCCTGATTTTAACGTAGATAAAGTTGAAAAGAAAGAACGTCGCAGAAACGCTCCTCTTCCTTATACAACTAGCTCAATGCAACAAGACGCGGCTAATAAACTTAATTTTCGTACTCGTAAAACAATGATGGTTGCTCAACAACTTTATGAAGGTCTTACTTTAGGAAGCCAGGGCCATCAAGGTTTAATTACCTATATGCGTACAGACTCGACACGTATTTCTCCTGTTGCACAAAGTGCAGCCCACAATTATATTGCTGATCAATTTGGAGAAAAATATAGTAAACACGGTTCAAAAGTTAAAAATGCCTCTGGAGCCCAAGATGCCCACGAAGCAATTCGACCTTCAAATGTTTTTAACACTCCAGACGCCATTGCTAAATATCTAGACAAAGATCAATTAAAACTTTACACACTCATCTGGAATCGTTTCGTTGCCAGTCAAATGGTTGCAGCTATTTTTGATACTGTTAAAGTAAATCTGTCTCAAAATGGTGTTATCTTTATTGCCAATGGTTCACAAGTGAAATTTGACGGTTATCTGCGAATCTACAATGATTCTGATAAATCAAATATGCTTCCAGAGATGGAAGAAAATGAAACTGTCAAAAAAGCGAATGTTAAACCAGAACAACATTTCACTCAACCACCAGCTAGATATTCCGAAGCAACACTCATCAAGACATTGGAAGAAAATGGAGTGGGACGTCCCTCAACTTATGCGCCTACACTAGAAACAATTCAAAAACGTTATTATGTGAGATTATCAGCAAAACGTTTTGAACCTACAGAGCTTGGAGAAATTGTCAATAAGCTTATTGTTGAGTTCTTCCCTAACATTGTAAATACTGAATTTACAGCTGAAATGGAAAAAGATCTTGATGAAGTTGAAGAAGGAAAACGTCAATGGATTGAGGTTGTTGACCAATTTTACAAACCCTTTGCAAAAGAACTTGAAAATGCCGAAGAAGGTATGGAAAAAATCCAAATCAAGGATGAACCTGCTGGCTTTGACTGTGATGTTTGTGGAAGTCCGATGGTAATTAAGTTGGGACGTTTTGGAAAATTTTATGCTTGTAGCAACTTCCCAGACTGCCGAAACACCAAAGCAATTGTCAAAGAAATTGGTGTAAAATGTCCACTTTGCCATGAAGGAAATATTATTGAACGCAAAACAAAGAAAAATAGAATTTTCTATGGTTGTGATCGTTACCCAGAATGTGAATTCACAAGTTGGGACAAACCTATTGGTCGTGATTGTCCTAAATCTGGACATTTTCTTGTTGAAAAGAAAGTTCGCGGTGGCGGTAAACAAGTGGTATGTTCAAATGATGAATGTGACTATCAAGAAGAAAAACAAAAATAAAAGGCGCTTCCGCGCTTTTTTATTATATTAATCAATGGAAAAATTTACTAAATTTAGATATAATTGGGACTATGAAAAAAACACATATTAACGTTATTGGAGCGGGACTTGCTGGTTCTGAAGCTGCTTATCAAATTGCTAAGCGTGGCATTCCTGTTAAACTATATGAAATGCGAGGCGTTAAACAAACCCCTCAACACAAAACAGATAAATTTGCTGAACTAGTCTGTTCAAATTCTCTTCGTGGAGCTGCAATCACTAACGCGGTTGGTCTCTTAAAAGAAGAAATGAGAAGACTTGATTCTGTCATTATCAAGGCAGCGGAAGTGACTCAAGTACCTGCTGGAGGAGCCCTAGCTGTTGATAGAGAAGGTTTCTCTGATTTTGTCACAAGAGAAGTTTCTAACCATCCATTGGTTGAAGTAATTCGTGAAGAAATTACTGATCTTCCAGAAGATGAAATTACAATTATTGCTACTGGACCTCTAACTTCAGATAAATTAGCAGAAAAAATTCATGAATTTAACGGTGCGGATGGCTTTTATTTTTATGATGCAGCAGCACCGATTATTGACGCCAACTCGATTAATTTTGAAAAAGTCTATAAAAAATCTCGATATGATAAAGGTGAAGCTGACTATATCAACTGTCCGATGACCAAGGAAGAATTTCAAGCCTTTCAAGAAGCTTTAATTTCTGCTGAAGAAGCTCCTTTAAACTCTTTTGAAGATTTAAAAGTCTTTGAAGGTTGTATGCCTATTGAAGAAATGGCCAAACGTGGTTATAAAACGATGCTATTTGGCCCGATGAAACCTGTTGGATTGGAATATCCTGAAGATTATAAAGGACCCAGAGACGGTGATTTTAAGACTCCCTATGCAGTTGTTCAACTTCGCCAAGATAATGCTTCCGCATCTTTGTACAATATCGTAGGATTTCAAACTCATTTAAAATGGGGAGAACAAAAACGAGTTTTCCAAATGATTCCAGGTCTTGAAAATGCTGAATTCGTTCGTTATGGAGTCATGCATCGTAATTCTTACATGGATTCTCCAAATCTTCTTAAACAAACCTTCCAATCTCGCAAACAAGAGAATCTGTTCTTTGCAGGACAAATGACAGGAGTAGAGGGCTATGTAGAATCAGCAGCTTCTGGTTTAGTTGCTGGAATTAATGCTGTCAAACTCTTTAATGACGAAGAAGTAGTTATATTCCCAAAAACAACGGCGATTGGAAGTTTACCTTACTACATCACCCATACTGACAGCAAACATTTTCAACCAATGAATGTAACCTTCGGAATTGTTGAAGAATTAGAAGGCCCACGAATTCGTGATAAAAAAGAACGTTATACTAAGGTAGCAGAGCGTGCTTTAAATAGCTTAACAGATATTATTTCAAAAGATAATCTATAACAAATAAAAAACACTTGGAATTTGAATCAAGTATTTTTTATTTGTTATAGATTATCTAGAGCATTTTTTTGTTCTTCATTGATAATATGAGTATAAAGGTCTGTAACTTGAGTTGAAGCATGCCCTAACTGATTGCTCACCAATACCTGAGAATTTGTTTGAGCATAAAGTCGAGTCGCAAGTGTATGTCTAAGTTTGTGAGGGGTCACTCGTACTTTAAATGCTTGAGAATATTTAGCAACTAATTTTTCAACACTAGAAGGATCTATTCGACTAGGAACATCTCTATAAAGTGTCACAAAAAATGCCGTATCTTTCGCTGTAGTCTTATAACGTTGACTACGTACTTCCAAGTATCTTTCAAAATAAGTTTTGGCAAAAGGAGCATAAGGAACAGCATCCCTTTTTCCTCCTTTACGAGTTACCTCAACAACCATAGTAATAAGATTTAAATCTCTTAAATCTACATTAACTGCCTCAGAAAGACGAATACCAGAGGCTAAAATAAGTGCAATAATTGCTAAATCACGTTCTTTATTTTTGAAAAAACTAGAACGAGCTCTATTTGATAATGTTTTTTCGTATTCATTATCAATATAGTCAAGAAAACCTTGAGTTTCATCTCCCAAAAAAAGCTTCCCTTTAATATTCTCAGCACGAGAAGCTAAAGTTTCGGATTTTTTCTTAGTCTGTACCTTCTTCATAACATTACGATAGAAGTAAGGCTCACCATCTTCATTTTCAACCTCTTCAGTAAGGTATTTATAAAGACTAGAAAGAGCAGATAGAGTACGATTAATTGTTGTTTGACTTACCCCATAACGGGTAGAGCGCGTATTTAAACGAGGTCTCTCCCTAAGATAGAGGATGAATGACTCCAAATCTCGTTTAGTTAAGTTTTCTAAAACAGAGAGGGAAACATCAGTTATCTTATCAACATCAGCAACTCCAGAATCGACCAACCAACTAAAGAAACGTTCATATTCTTTAAGATATTCATAAAGTGTATTCAAACTATAAGGAATAGTAAGTTTAGATTGATAATATTCTAAAACATAAGAAGGCATGATATGTTTTAGTTTTTCAATATTTTGTATTAATTGTTCACGTTTCATAGATTTAAGTATACCAGAAGAGATATCCAATTGTCAAGAAAATTACAGTTTTTCGGAAAGATGTTACTTAAAACATATAGGAGTTCTGTTTCACACCTTTTCAAAAGGTTTCATAAACCTTGTTATTATAAGGTTTATGTGACACGTTGCTCTCCTGCTTTTTGTTTTAATTATCTTTTTAAATTTTTTTAGAAGTTTTTTCTTTTTCCATAAATTATCTTTCTTCAATAGTAAAAATACGCATATAGCCATTCACAAAAAAGAGAGATTCCGATTAAGAATCTCCCTTTTACATCATTTGACTTGACTTTTTATGCATATTTATTTATAATATCATTAAGTAAGTCGATTGAACGGAATGGGTTCTTAATCGGCAGGTCTGATTAAGCGACAACTTTATCAGGCCTTTTTTAGTTGCCTTAATTATAGCATAAACTAATCTTGCGTGCAAGGATTTTTTTGTTATGCTCTGTTAGGCTGGTTAATCGGCTTTTGGTGGGTATTTAACTTCCATTGTTTTTCTGTCAAAGAACGCTAAGACCTCCTGTTTAACTTCAAATTTATGCCAGGTGTCCCCATTTTTCCAATACAAAAATCCATTCTTTGAGGTAACCACGGCAACAATCTTAACCCTTTGGGGGCCACTTTTGGTTTCAACAGCCGCCTCGTCGCCTTTACGTAGTCTAATTGGTTGTAGGTGGTCTGGTACCTTCCAATAATGTGGGTATATAACTCAGTTGGTTTGGTTGAAGAGTGTCCTAATTGATTGCTGACAAGGACTTGAGAGTGACTGACGTTATAGAGTCTTGTTGCGAATGTATGCCTTAGAGTATGAGGTGTCACTCGAACTTTATAGGCTTCTGAATACTTCGCTACTAGCTTATTTATCGAAGCATTCGAGATTTTTCTAATTTGTTGGTTGTAATCAGTAATAAAAAGTGCTTGTATTTCAGTTTCTATGCTACTTCTTGCCCCAAAATAATCTGTTATATATCTGTGTGAAAAGTGGGCAATTGGCACTACATCTTTCTTGCCTTCTTTTCGCATCACTCTTACTTTACCAGTTTCAAGGTTTAAATCGTTAAGATTGATCCCTACAAGTTCCGCACAACGTAATCCAGATGATAAAAAAAGACTTAATATAGCTAAATCCCTGACTTTATTTTTCTTGAAACTAGTTCTTGCACGATTACTGATAGACTTTTCATAGTCTTGCTCAACAAATTCTAAAAAGGCTTTGGTTTCATCGCCTAAAAAGAGTTTCCCTTCAAGTTGAGCCGCACGGTAATGCAAGGTTTCGCTTTTTTTTCGGATATGAATTAAACGGCTAACATTTCTAGTCATGTAAGTATTGCCATTACTATCTTCGGTTTGTTCGCAAAGATAATTATATAGGCTTTTTATTGCAGCAATTGTTCGATTTAATGCTGATGTATGTATATTAGAACCACATTTTGATTCTAAACGGAGTCGTTCGTGAAGTACAAAAGCTTCTAGCTCACGTTTCGTTACGTTTTCCATTTCTTTCAAAGTAATTTCTATGATGTTAGCATGGTTCGTTATGTTATTTTCATTCATCCATTTCAAGTATTTCCTAAACTCCAGGCAATAAGAGTAAATAGAGGCAATACTCAGCGGTACAGTGTCCTTAGACTGGATGTACTCATTGACGTAGTAGGGAAACTCAAGCATGAGTTTATTTACATTATAACGATAACCATGATTTTCTGACATCTCTTTTATTGTTCCTCAACATTTTCTATTCAAATTAGAATATATTGTAGTTAAATATTAAAGTATTGTCAATTTTATTAGAACTCAAAATTTTATGTTAAGGGGTCTTGTATAGGCTGCTTTTTTAGATTTTCCCTTTTATTATTTATATTCCACCTCATCTATTCAAATATTTTTTTGGTAAAAGATATTTTATTTGTAAGTATATTTAGTTTGTTAAGAGTGGGTAATTTGTAGTGGCTGATTTAACGGAATCTGGTAAGTCCGTAATCCGATAAATCCAGTCTCTGGAATATCCGTAATACGGTTATTTCATCCGAAAAACGGGTTTTCAGTATTTCGGTGTTTAAACCTCAGAAAGAGGCTTCAGCATTTTATAAATGGATTAAAATTACTTAGCAGGTATAAACTTATGAAATTATATATATCTTTCCGAAAAAGTTTGCTTTTTCTCATAGTATTGCTAACATTTTTAGATACAATATTAATATTGATAACCTTCTCTAATACCAACCCCAATACTGACCTCAATACCGACCCTAATACTAAAAAAAGCCACTTTAATTGTGGCCTTTTTAGTTAAGTTCAATCTAAAACAGTTGAGAGTCCTTCCTCAATAGTCGTGATTTTAAAATCTGGAAATTGCTTCTTAAATTTATCAGAAATAAATAGATTATCTTGACGATAGCGTGGAAGTAATTCGTTTAGTTCTTGCATACTTTTATTAAATGACTTAATGAGGTTAAATTGCCACTCTCGAATCACTCTGGCTTTTACTTTCTTATTTAATATTTTTTCTGCAATTTGTCTCAGTTCTTTGTAACTGTGTGGTTTATCACAGGGCAAATGCCAAGTTTGATTGTAGGCTGAAGGTGTATTTGCAATTAAGACCATAGCACGACTCGCATCAGGTGTCCATATCAAGCTTCTCTGGCAACTTGAATTGATGGGGATACTAGCCGTCTTATCCTCTTTAATTTTGTCTAAAAACATTGTATTAGTGATACTTTGTGTTTTATCAGGTCCATAAAATTCTGGTGCTCGACATATCACGGCATCTAACTCACGATTGTGTATTTCAGATAAGACCATTTCAGCCATTTTTGCACGTACAATTGACTTTCTTCCTACTGGAATAAATGGTGTATTCTCGGTTTGTGGTTCGCTGTCTTTAGGATACATATAGGTATTATCAAAAAATACTAATTTGCTTCCATATAGTTTGCATGCTGTAATAACATTTTCCATAATTTTAAAAAAATTGGCTTCCCAAAGTGAACTATCCATGGGTAATCCTACAGTGAAATATACAATATCACTCCCATCTATAGCAGTTTTAGTCTGTTCAAAATCCATTAAATCCGCTGAAACTAACTCATCTGTTGGATGTATCTTTTTAGGTCGGCGTCCAACTAAACGAATTTTTTTTGTATATTTTCGATATATTTCCTTTGCAACTTCCTGACCTATTTGTCCATTACTACCTAATACTGTTTGCACCTATTTTACCTCCTCAAGAAATTGTTTTGCTACCGCTCTTACAGAAAAAGGATTTTGTCCTGTAATGATTCGCCCATCTTTAACGGCAAATTCCTTATAAAATCTTTTCTTCTTAAAATTTGCCCCTCTTTTTATTGCTTCAACTTCATTAAAAAAAGGTACTATTTTAGTCTTTCTAGCAAGTATTTCTTCTGTTTTAGTAAAACCAGTGATATTCTTATCTTTAATATAATAATTTCCTGCCTCATCTTTTATGTTAAGAAGCCCAGCAATACCATGACAAACTGATAAAAGAAAGCCTTCATTTTCATATATTTCACTTGCTAAACGCTCTATCTCCTCGGAATGATAAAAATCCCACATCACTCCATGACCGTCTGTATAATATATAGCAAAATAATCTGCAGGATTCACCTGTTTAGGCGATAAAGTATTTGACAGTCCACGAACTATAAAATCTCGATTAGAATATATTTTCATAATGGATCCATCAATATATTTCATACTTCTTGGGTCAATAGGTACATACCCTCCCTTAGGACTAACAAAATCATACTGAACTCCAGCCTTATTTAACTCGTCAACAAATTCTGCCGCTTCCCCCAGCCATAAGCCGGTAGCTTCATAACTATTGCCATATTTTTCAACATTTGTTTCAACTATTAAGACCTTTTTCATGATTTTTCCTCTATTATTTCTAGGGTATTATCTAACAAGTCTTTTAATCTTTTTATATTATCCATATTGTGTGTCAGATAGTAGTGATTTTTGGTGCCTTCTCTTTTAAAATCTACCATGTTAACACTTTTTAATACTTTTAAGTGATGTGATGTTGCTGGTCTCGACAAATTTATTTTGTGGGCTATTTCCTCAACTCGAAGTCCTTCACAAGAAAGATTATCAAGCAGTGCCATAATAATATCCTGACGATTCGTATTACCCAAAGCCTGTAAAAATCCGGTCAGATCAGAGAATTGTGTTTTTAAGTCCATTTTATCTCCTATTTTCTATGAACATTCTTTTAATAGTTTAATAAATTAAACCATTAAACCGTTAAGAAGTCAAAAGATTAAATTTTTGTGTGTTTTAAATCAATTTCTTAGATATCAAAAAAAGAATATACATACAATATCCCTCTATCTAATTTTTTCTTAGTAGCTATTCCTTTGATATTTTTCGTGTCATGATTTGATACAACAAAGTTTCATTATATATGAAATTAAGTGTTTTAAAAGAATTGAAGTGACTCTCTAGTTAGATGTTTAATTGTTTCAAAAACAGAATAAAGATTTATAATAGCTTTAATACTGACCACAATATTTACTTATTTTAGAGAATGTGAATTTATCAGGAAATTTAAGCCTCTTTATGCAATTTTTCTTAGCACTATTCAAAAATTGAATACCGAGTCTATATATACAAACATCATTCATAATTAGTATTTTACAAGTACCGGTATACCATTTATAATAAACTTTACAAAATAAAAATGGAGATCAATTATGGTAGTAAAAATTACAGATAAAATGAAATTTAGTCAATCATTCGATTATGTAGATAATGGTATGGAACATGGTGTATTAAGTAAGTTTGGACCTAAAGAAATTTTATTAAAGAAAGGAACACTTATCGCTGAAGGTTTCAAACCGTTGGATTGTGATATCAAATTGCTTAAAGATATCCCTGTGAAATTAAGAGATGGTGTAACTATTTACACGGATATCTACTTACCAAATAAAAGTGAGAAAGTTCCCACACTTATTGCTTGGAGTCCCTATGGTAAAAGCGCTGGGACTGCGCCTCGCTATAAAAATCTCTTCAATATGAGGGGGGATTGCACACAGTGAAGTCAATACCACTATGATAGGGTCTCAAGAAGCTCAAGATGGTTATGATTTAATTGAACGGATTGCTAATCAAGAATGGAGTAATGGTAAAACAGCACTTACTGGTACCTCTTACCTTGCCTTTTCTCAGTGATACATAGCTGCTGAACAACCTCCTCACCTCACTTGTATTAATCCTACTGAAGGGCTCTCAGATGGCTATCGAGATTTGGCCTTTATTGGAGGGATTCCAGATAAAAACTTCATTGAGAGACTACAAGTTAATCATGTAAGTGCAAAAGGAGTAAAGCGAGAAGACTTGGTAAAAGAAATGGGGTGCTACCCTCTAGCCACTGCTGCAGTTTGGAAAGATAAAGTAGCTGATACATCAAAAATTACTGTACCTGCTTTTGTCATTGCAAGCTATTCTAACACACTTCATACAATGGGTACTTTCCGCTCTTGGAGAAACTTAGTTTCAAAAGAAAAATGGCTGAGAATTCACGATAAGCAAGAATGGCCATACTATTATGATAAAGACAATGTGGAAGAATTGCGTCGTTTCTTTGATTATTACTTATTAGATAAAGATAATGACTGGAATAAAACTCCTCAAGTACGTTATTCATTAATAGATTTCCAAGGAAATAACACTAACGATATCTCAGCAGACACATTTCCACCCTCAGAAACCTCAAATACAAAATACTTCTTTAATCCAATTACTAGAATTCTCCAAGATACAGCGGGGAAAGCGGATGTTGTATTACGATACGATACTCAAAGTTTGCCAGGAAAAATCTCCTTTCAAAAAACTTTTGATAAGAAAACTACGTTTATAGGTTATCCTAAGGTTAAGTTATACATGGAAGTTGAAAATTATAATGATATGGATGTATTTGTGTGGCTACAAAAACTAGATAAATTTGGTAACGTACTAAGTGAATTTGTTGTACCTAATCACGGTGCAGCATTGCAAGACTTTACCCAAAATGGTGCCTCAGCACTTCGGTATAAAGGTGCTTGGGGTAGGTTAAGAGCTTCATTGCGCCATCTTGATGTAGAGCATTCAACTGACGAAATCCCTGCTTATAGTTTTGATCGAGTTGAAAAACTCTCTGAGAAACAAGTGGTAGAACTTGATATCATCTTAAGCCCAATCGGTCTATCCTACGATAAAGATGAAACACTTAGAATCGTTATATGTTCAAAAGATGAACTTGGTTCAGTAATGCCAGGCACACCTGGTTGCACTCCCGATAATGCAGGGGTTCATATTTTACATACTGGAGGTATTAATACTTCTTATCTTCAACTTCCTCTTCTAAACTAATTATTCTAGCTTTTACCATATGACTTTACGGATCATTTATGATATTCTAATAATGATCGGAGGTCAGATGAAACTATCAACTCTACGATATTTTGTTGAGATATCAACTGAGAACAGCTTCACAAAATTTATTTATATCTCAACCAACTTTAAGCAGAAGGATACAAGAATTAGAGTTAGAGTTGGGGGTAACACTCTTTAACCTCAGTAATACAAATAATATAATCCTTTCTCCAGAAGGTAAACAATTACTGGTAAAAGTTAGAGAAGTTTTAGACCAAATTGACTCTATATCATCTATGTTTGAGTCTGACGGTCTTACCGAGAACAATGGGGCATTAATTAAAGTTGGTTGCTTATCTAATTTTGACTTTAGTAAATTATATGATTTAATAGAGCAGTTTAAAACACAATATCCAAATGTAAAATTTGTAATTGAACCAGGTTCTCCTATGGAACTAAGTAATGGACTTACTGATGACGACTATGATTTAGTACTGAATTTAGAGGATTATATTCCTCATAATAATAAAATTAAAACTTCTTTATTTAAAACCAATAATTTACAAGTGGCCATTCAAAATAATCATAAATTAGCAACCAAAAAAGAAATAAAATTTTCTGATTTAGCTGATGAAACTCTCATTCTCATTGAACGAAATAAATCCCCATTAGTATTTGATTATGTGATTAACAAGTGTTTGCAGCATGGATTTCATGCAAAGGCTAATTATTATGTTAAGAATTTAGATGAAGGACTTTCTAAAACATCACTTGGTGAAGGGATCGCATTTCTTTACTTTGGCATGGATAATGGTTATTTATCAAAAAAATATCGTGTAAAATTTTTAAATTTGAACGAAGAGAGAAGTTCACAAAAATTGGTTTATGCTTTTAAAGAAAATAATCATCCTATCTTAGATGCATTTTTAAACTTCGTTCATCAAAATAGATCTAATTTATACTAAAAACTCAGCTTGCTATTTATTGCAAGATGAGTTTTTGACTGACCATAATTATTTTATATGTTATTAATACCAATCCGCTTTGTACAAGCTTTTTTTATATAAATTAGTAATCAAAAAGCACCTAATTGCGACAGTCAATTTTTTACATACATTTTATTATGCATAAAGCTTATTTTAATGTAATTGGTGATAGAATGAGCTAATATATTTTTTGCTACTATTGCTGCTGCAGCAATGGAATTAATACTCAAAGAAATATAATTGTTTCTTCAAGATTTAATACTTAAAAATCGTGAACAATCTTCACTAAAGATATTCTCACTCAAAATCTTACTTAAATTTTGACTTACATTTCGATAGATGAGTGATGGAGTATTAGGAACAACATAATAGTATTTTCCGTCATTTTCATAGATAGGGTCATCCATACTAGTAAAATGCGTTCCTTCAATTGTATTTCCGGCATCAGCTGCTACATCAATAATTAAAGTCCCTTTTTTC
>JAFEHB010000288.1_pt1 | contig 44712 bp, 48 predicted proteins | sample 9267121 | NCBI WGS metagenome assembly JAFEHB01 (sample SAMN17103336, study PRJNA684904) | human gut metagenome | isolation source: diarrhea sample from child under the age of five | host: Homo sapiens | place: South Africa: Mafikeng, Mafikeng Provincial Hospital | collected 2019-09 | reverse complement strand
TTAGAATTTAAAATTTATCTATTTTATGAGTCCTTTTTCTTGACATAGTACCAAGCACCAAAAGAAAAAGGAGTGGAATTAGAAGATTTATCCAACGATTTTGATGGAAGTGTAGTTGGATGGATAAAAGATGGCACATACAAAGTGAGTACGCAGACTAAAGGGCAGAAAGTTATCTTTAATGAAGATAGTAGTTACATGTTTCATGAGAGAATAGGATCTTATATAAAGAGTATAGATTTCAATAATATTGATACATCCCATGTTACAAATATGCGGGGAATGTTTGCATTCTGTGAAAATCTAGAAGAGCTGGATTTGAACAACTTTGATACATCCAATGTCATAGACATGAATAATATGTTTGATGGTTGCTCAAGCTTAACGAGTTTGGACTTAAGAAATTTCAATACATCCAATGTAAGAGATATGGCATATATGTTCTCGGATTGTGATAAACTAAGATCTATCGATTTAAGTACATTTGACACAAGTCAAGTTACAGATATGAGTCATATGTTTGCATACTGTAATTTCAAGCACATAAATCTAAGTAACTTTAATACATCTAAAGTTATTGAGATGGCGGAAATGTTTAACAATTGCAAAAACTTAAAAGAATTAGATTTATCTAGTTTCAATGCAAAAAAACTTGTTAATATGTCGGGAATGTTTTATGGATGTGAAAAAATATCTAAGTTTGACCTAAGTTCCTTTAATATTCTAAAAAAATTAAAGTTCATGCAACATACATTTGGTGAATGCAGAAATCTTGAGAAATTAAATCTTAGCAATTGGAAATTGCCTAGTGGTGTGAATGCCTATGATATATTTTCTGGTTGTGAGAAATTAGATTGTTTAAAAGCAACGGATAAGCAATTAAAAAATATATATGAAGAGTGGTTGGCAAGCCGACAAAATCAAGTTTATTCAAACATCAACCCAAAAAGCTTGAAAATAAACAAAGAAAAAGAGATGCAGAAAGAGAAAGACATCGATAAGGAATAATAAAGAGAGAAAAGGTGGCAACGATGCCATCTTTTTTAGTGGGTGAAGGACACAAAAAGCGGACAAGATACGAGTATGATATATATAAATATGAAAGGAATATGGTGAACATATATGGAAGAAAATAAATATAATTTAGACAATACTAAAAACTGTATCAGTGATGGGAATAACACACTTATAATCACATATGACAAAGACGATGTACTGCATCCTCGCAAAGATCAATATAATCATTGCCATTTGATTCCGTTAACTAGTCGATTAAGAACAGATTTAGATGACATAGAGTCGATAACAGATGCTTTAAAAAATCTTATTACGGATGCTCACTTAGATTGTGGAGTTCTTGGATTAGAAGAAGATGCAATCGAACATAAACCAGAATGGTGCTTTAATGAGATTTTAAACGCATATAATAAGGAACTCGAAGATGGCGAAATCCAAAACAGTACGTTCAATCAACTTGTCATTTGTCCTTTATGGTTATACAAACATAGTGGAGTGTCATTGAATACATATAGACAGGATAGATGGGATTCTTCTTTTGTTGGAATAGCCTATATAACAAAAGAAGAAGTTCAAGAAATGATGATGGATAAAGATGCATATAATATGCATGAAGAATTAGTAACATTTTTTGAAAAGAATATTCAATGGGAATTAAATGAGCTTAACCAATATTTCAATGGTGAAGTATATGCAAGTTATCTTTATCAAAAAAAACAGTTAGTACAGGATGAGCATAACCTCTATTATCCAAACTTAAATGCCATTAAAGAAATGTATCTAAATGATTCAAATTTAGAAAGTGGAGTAACATTTGATTTGAATAACTTACAAGAGTTTGAAGAAACAATGGATATTGATAAATTTGACATAAATGCATTTAAATATGAAAATTATGGACAAAATGAAGTCGAAATCTATGGAGACAATGCTGGATGGTATGCAAGTATAGAGCAGAAAGATAATATTTTAGGAAATGTGTATACTGCAATCATATCCACTGAATATCCAAATGTATTGTCAATCTTCAAAGGAACTGATGTGTCGGAGTTTACTCAAGAAAATATGGTACTGACAAAGAAAAAATCGGAATTGAATAGCACACAATTAGATGTATACAACAAATTGAACGATTCGTTGATGTCATGGGTAGAAAAAATGCCGTGTCGTGAAAAAAGTCAATATTATGTAATGCAAAAGCAGAATCGAGAAGGAATCAAAAATTTCAAAGAACCTTGTAACAATATTAATTACAAAAACTTAGGCAACAAGAACCACACCAATAAAAGCAAAGAAGAAAAAGGACAAGAGAAGTAGGATGGTATAAAGTCCTACTTTCTAATTTAAAAGCGAATTATCATCCTCACTTTCATTTGATGATTATAATAAAATTTTATAAAGAAAGCACCCAAACTATATGCAATAATCATTTAGAAGTGTATAGTGCATTATACGGAACAATTTTCAAAGAATTATGTAAATCTAATTTAAACCATAAATTTAGATTTGCTTTTACTGAAAATGGACTAAAAAATGCACAAACATTCATTCGTGAGTGCAATGCGAAGAGAAAAGAAGTGCTAGATGCTCAATTAGATACGGCAGAAGATACGTCCCTTCCAACTGAAGGTGATATTTTATGTGATTTATATGATAATTTTGATTCTGAAGACGGCTTTTATGTGAATGGGTGGGGTGTGACTGATAGTTGCGACTATGATTTGCCACTTGGTATGGAAATAGGAAGAGATTTTGTGTTACTAACGGAAGACAAGCAGATAAAAAAGAATAGTATAGTGTATAAGCCATATAATGCTAAGAGTGATGTGAACAGAGACGTAAATTATAAAATGATAAAAAAGATAGAAGTAAAAAAATCACCAAAAGATAAAGCAAATGACAAAGAAAATCATTAGATTTACAAAAAGAAGTATTCATGAGGAATGCAAAATTTCAATTTAAAAATATGCTGACATGATATATATGGTGCGGTATAATATGTATGTAGAAAAGAGGTAGCATAGCTGCCATGGAGGATCTAAAATGAGATTAATGAGTTATACTGTATATCAAGTAAATTTAGAGAAAGATAAAGCAAAACAAACTAAAGTTGCCTTTGAACCACTCAGATTTGTTAAGAATATTTGCTTGTCTATATTAGATGTATATGATTTGAATTATGCCTGCGATATGAAAAAGATGGGTGGGATTCAATTGTCTAATATAACAGAATTTTTAGAACAACTATTTAACTACTCAAATACAGGTATGTTAATTTTAGGCGAAGACAGCCATATGAGAAGCCTATCTGTGTCAGATATTATTGAATGTGAAGTTGAATATGAAGGCATTGTTAAAAGAAAATATTATTATACGGATTCATTCGGATTTAAAGATATTACAGAAAAGATGTACTAATGCAGGTGATATGTATCACCTGCTTTTTGTGACACAAAAAGCGGACAAGAAATGTATATACTTAAAGCAAGAAAGCTTATTGTTTATATTTAACAAAAATAATTAGAAATATTTAAGAGGTATATTGAGATGACAACAACAAATCAAACCAAAGGTCAGAAACCTATGCATTACGATGCTAATATCCGAGCAAGTTCTTTACCAAATCCAATGCATTTAGATGCATGTAGACAAGGTGAAAGAATATTCAGAAACAAAAAGAAATACACAAGAAAAGAAAAATATAAATCAAAATATGAAAGGGAGTACTAAAATGCGAGAAATCAACATAGAAAAAATCAAAGATAGAATACGGACCGATCAACCTCTGTTGACGGCCTTTACATTGCAAAGAACAAATAATAAATATTTATATATGGTTTTTGGAGATTATGAAATCGATACTGTAAAAGAAGATGATTATATCCATTATGAAACAGTTGGAGAAAATGAAAAATTAAAATTTCTATCTGAGAAGTTAGAATTTCCATACCCTGAGTTTTATGGTAAAAAATTAGAAGGATACAAATTGGATTTAGAAACCGATGAGATAAGCTTAATTGATTGTGAAGATCTTGGAGAAAGATGGATTGGAGAACCATTTACTATTTATGATGTACCTTCATCTGCCTGTGCAGCTTATACGCAAGAAGACAGTACATGCTCTGTTCAATATTTAGAAGATGGTTTAAAGAAAATCCTTGACAGTCCTGTATATGAAAAAGCATTAATGAATGGAAAAGAAATCCCTTTACGTATGTTGAATAGTGATATGGATGTTATGCAGCTTCTAATGGCAACGAATAAATACCTATATATGTATGAACATGATGATATTTTTAAAATGATAAATGTAGATACTCTAGAAACTGTTTCTGATAATTACTTTGCAGAAGAAGGATTTGAGGATAGTAAAGAAAATATCGAAAGTGGTGAAGAAAAACTTATATGGATACATCCTTATGAGGCAAAATGCCATGGATTGGAAAAGTTTATCTCAAGAGAAACAGATAATGGAGAAAATAAAAGATTTGAAAATATTGATTATAAAAAACTGTCAAGCAATAAAAATGTGGAATCACAGAGAACAAAGGAAAATACAATAGAACAAAAATAAAGAGTCAAATGGCATTGAGTCAAATGACTCTTTTTTTTTAGACACAAAAAGCGGACAAAACGAATATATGATGAAGATACAGATAGTAAATAAAACGGAAGGAGCTATTATATATGGAACTACGAAAAATTGAGACTGATTATAATCTTGGAGATGTGACATATAATCTAAAATGTGCTGAAACTCTAGAAGATAGTCGTGCAGAAGAAGCTTTAAAAGAACAATGTATTAATGATTCTGTTTTTGAATGGTGTTATGCCTATATCCGAGAAACATTATTGGAGAGTGGTGTTGATCCTACTGAAATCGAAATACAAGGGATTGCACCTATTGGATCAAGAACAAGAAAAAATCTCTATCATGATAATTCTGATTTGGATATTTTAATTTCCTATAAAGGAGAGCAAAACTTACGTGAAGATGACATGTTCGCAATTCTTGAGGATAAGGAACCTTCCTACTATACAGAAAGTGGGCAAAAATTACATATTGATTTTTGGACGTCATCGATTGAAAAAAATGGTGATATTGTTGATGTGCTAGAAAAACTAAACACATACTTAGATGAAAAAGAAAAAAGATGTGGATACATCAAAGAAATCCACGAAAAAAAGTTGCAGTTGTACAATTGTACACAACCTATGTTAGATTCAAAAATAAACAATGCAAAAGAGCTAATTGACAAATGTATGATTAAAACGGATATCAATAATAAAATACTGGAACACTGGAATAGCTATATTGAATTTGTCGAAGATACAATGACAAAAGAAAACTGGCAAGAACTTAGCACTTATCATACTTTATCTGAATCCTTTATTAATACATTTAAAGATGAATTAGATTGGGGACGATTGTGTGCATGGCAAGATATGAGCATAGATTTTTTAGCAAGTCATGAGGCATATATCAATTTAGACAGTGCTCGAATGAATCCTAACATAGATTGTGACAAGTTAAAAGAAACTCTTTATGGGAAAAGCTCACCTCAAAAAAACGAGACAAAAGAATATCATGAAAATGTAGATTTTAAGAAAATTCAAAGAATAAATACTTGTCAAGATAAACAATTTGACCGAGCAAATTAAATATGGCTTGAGGTAAAAATGAAAATAATTAAATCTACGAATATCAACAATAGGCGATATTTAGGAAATAAATATAGGCTTCTTCCTTTTATAAAAAGTGTTGTTAATAATGAATGCCATGATATTAATGTTGTAGTAGATATCTTTGCAGGAACTGGTGCAGTGGCTTCTGCATTTCAAGACAAGCAATTAATTACAAACGACATTTTGTACAGTAATTATATTAGTAATTTTGCATGGTTTTCACCTAAAATATATAGCAAAAAAAAGTTGATAAACATACTTCAAACATATAATTCAATGAAGATAAACGAAGAAAACTATATGACTCAGAATTTTTCTAACACATATTTTAGTTATGAGGACTGTGCGAAAATAGGATACATTCGTGAGGATATTGAAAATAAATTCAATAACAAGGAGATAAATGAAAGAGAACGAGCTTTGCTCATTACTTCTTTATTGTATGCAATGGATAAGATAGCTAAAACCTGTGGACATTATGATGCATATAGAAAAGGTGTAGAATTTGATATGCATTTGGAATTGCTATTTCCAGATGCGAGTAAATCAAATAATAAAAAGAATAGATGCTATAACACGGATTCAAACTTATTAGCAAAAAAGATAAATGCTGATCTCGTCTATATTGATCCACCTTATAATTCTAGACAATACTGCGACACATATCATTTATTAGAAAATGTGGCTCGATGGGAAAAGCCAGAAGTGTATGGGGTAGGCAAAAAGATGGATAGAACATCTTTAAAAAGCAAATATTGCACAAATAGTGCAACTGAAGCTTTTGATGATTTAATCAAAAGTTTGAAATGTAGATATATTCTATTATCCTATAATAATATGGCAAAAAAAGGAAGCGACCGATCAAATGCTAGAATATCTGATGAGGACATATACAAAATATTATCAAAAAAAGGAGATGTAAAAGTTTTTTCAGAGGGATATAAAGCATTTACTACAGGTAAATCTAATAGAGATGACAATCAGGAACGATTGTTTTTATGTATATGTAAAGAGGTGAAGTGATATGATACGATCACCTCTAAATTATACAGGGGGCAAATTTAAATTATTGCCACAGATTTTGCCTTTATTTCCTTCTCAAATAGATTGTTTTGTTGATATGTTCTGTGGTGGCTGCAATGTAGGAGTCAATGTTTCAGCAAATAGATATGTATACAATGACAGTTGTGAACCTTTGATAAATCTATATTCAGTTATGCAAACAATGGAGTCAGAGGTTTTTTTAAGTAAGGTCGAAAAGCTGATACAAAAATATGATTTATCAAATGTGAAATTAAATGGTTATGAGTTTTATAATTGTAGTAGTGCAGATGGACTGGGTTCATACAATAAAGAAAAGTATCTAATGTTAAGATCTGATTTTAATAGTCTACCTAAAAAAGACTCGGATTACTATGTTATGTTGTATGTGCTAATTGTATTTGCATTCAACAATCAAATTAGATTTAATAGTAGTGGAAAGTTTAATCTTCCTATAGGAAAAAGAGATTTTAATCAAAACATGTATAAGAAATTAAGCAACTTTCTGTCATTGCTTCATAGTCAAAATGCAATTTTTACACACAAAGATTTTAGAAACTTTGATATTTCTAAATTAACTCCAAATGACTTTGTATATGTAGATCCACCTTATCTGATTACTTGTGCTGCATACAATGAACAGGGTGGATGGACAGAAAATGATGAAAAGGATTTACTTTGCTTTCTCGATAGCTTGTCTAAAAAAAATGTTCGATTTGCATTATCTAATGTTTTAGAAGCAAAAGGAAATGTGAACCAAATACTTAAACACTGGATAGAAAACAGGATAGATTATACAATGATTGATCTGAACCATTCCTATAACAATTCAAATTATCATAAGAAAAAGAAAAACTACACAACAAAAGAAATTTTAGTAGTGAATTACTAGGAGGACATTATAGTAGTTTAATTGTGATGAAGCTTTGGTCAGACTACTCTCAAAAATTCATACCCATTTTAACTAAAAAAATTTTAGAAAAATAAAGGCGAAATGTATATAAAAGGCTTGCATTTTGAATAAGAGGGCGGTAATATATAAATGTAAAGAGAAGACTTTACAAGACAACACAAATCGCAGTGATGCGACGATGTGCAGGCATCGAAAAAATCGTATTCTTGAGGAAGAATTCAAAGTCCTCACTCCATACTGCGACAAGAGGCAGTTCTATCTACAAACATCTTGAAAAAGCCAGAGGATGTCTTTAATCCTCATCGAGTCCGTGCTACCTACATTATGCACGAAAGCCTGATGCGATCAGGAGAATAAAACCTGCGGAATGATAAGCAAGCTTAAATGCTTGCTTTTTTTATGATGACACAAAAAGCGGACAAAAGATTGTCATAATAACCATGTAACAGATAGAAATAATCCTATATGTGAAAGGAGTGTCATTATGAATGAAATAGAAAGGCAAAGTTCATCACAAAAAAATATAATTTGAATGAAAGAAACAAGAATACACTTATCCGAAGAATACGGGCTGCTTTTCAAATATATGATGAGAACATCCTCGGACACAGTTATTCATTGCTTGATAAAAATAAAATCATACATATACAATTTAATAAAAGTAATTTTGCACATTTATGTGGTATTGAGCATACTCTACCTAATGACTCATGTTTTTACAGTGCTTTGAAAAAAGACTGGTTGCAAACTAAAAATATAAAATCTATACAAAAAAAGAGTGTACCAACACTACATCATAAATTAAAAACAATATATGATATTTATCAGACTTTGCAACATATGGAGACTCAAGATGTGTATTTGACAGAAAATTACAGAACACCTTCAAAAATATTCCCTTATGCTATTATAAATAAAACGAATCATTTTGTGTTAGGACTTGTTACAGAAAATGACAGGGATTACCTAGTTAGAAGTATTCGCAATTACAAAAATGATGAGACAATGAAGGAGGTTTTAGACTATGCTTTACAGAATGGTAAAATGTATCCGATTCATATTCTTTTCGAAGATGTGTGGGTAGAAAGTGCTCACCACTACCAAACAAATCGATTGATGTATGTAGATCAGTCTTTAGATATATATGACATTGTGAATAATCGAGATACACAATCTCATATGACACAAAGTCTTCAGAAAAAAATAAGTGAATACATAATAAAACAGATGGATTATAAAGATATGGCTCGCATGGATCCTCATTTTGTAGCACAGATTCCTAATATTATTCATCAAAATATCAATCCTAGAAATTTGGTTCTTCCGTCATCTAACGGTGGGAAACATAAAGCCAAAAAGCTAGATCAAAAATATTAAAATAATGCAACTGATGTAAAATTAGTGAAGTAACAGCGTAAAAATAGTGGAATGACGTAAAAATTAGTGAAGTAAAGTTTTAATTAGTGAAATATAATAAAAAAATAAATGAAGTATTCATTCATTGAATACACACTGGTTTTGTTCACAGAAATCACAGAAGAATGTGGTTGATACAGCAAAAGGCATTTAAAAAGGCATTTAAAATGCCTTTTTTTTGTTTACGGATGTTCACACCAACAAAACATGAAAACAATTGACATTTGATGCCATAAAAAGCGGACAAGAACATTTTATAATTTTTAAGAATAGAAAAAGAGAGGTAAAACGATGAAATACGAACTAACGTCAGGAAGAAATTTTAATCGAACTGTTGTAGTGATTGATGAGGTTGACATATTTGCTTGTGCCTATAATGAAAATGTCAAAAAAATGGGTTTACAGATGAGATTGCACCAAAAGGAGCAACAGTACCAGGATTTAGCGATAGCATAATCGACTTATCCAAAGATAAGGATGGAAGCATAGTTGGCTGGATTGAAGATGATGGTGTGTATAAAGTGAGTACACAGACAAAAGGACAAAAGATTATCTTCAATGAAAACTGTGATTACATGTTCGAGGACTGTACAAAATTGAAGGGAATTGATTTTAACTTTATTGACACATCCAAAGTGGAAAGTATGAGTTCAATGTTTAGAAACTGTCTTTGTTTGAAAGAACTTGATTTAAGTAGCTTTGATACATCCAAAGTAAAAGATATGTCATGGATGTTTTCAGGGTGTGAAAATCTACAAGAATTAGATTTAAGCCAGCTTGACACATCAAAAGTTGAATATATGTCACACATGTTCCGTGGATGTAAAAACATAACTCAACTTGATTTAAGTAGCTTTGATACATCTAAAGTGGTGGATATGCAGGAAATGTTTACATTCTGTGATAAATTAAAGCAGCTTGACTTAAGTGACTTTAATACATCGAAAGTTGAAGATATGTCAAGTATGTTTGCTTGGTGTAGAAATTTGACAGAACTGGATTTGAGTACTTTTGATACATCGAATGTAACAGATATGAATAGTATGTTCGCTGACTGCTATGAATTGAAAGATATGGACTTATCTAACTTTAATACATCAAAAGTGGAGGATATGTCATATATGTTTGCTTGCTGCGAAAACTTGATGGGATTGGATTTAAACAGATTCGATACACACAATGTTAAAAACATGAATTCAATGTTTGCATGCTGCAAAAGCTTAAAAGAATTAGATTTAAGCAGTTTTGATACATCGAAAGTTGAAAACATGGCAGGTATACTTGGTGGGTGTGAAAATTTAGAAGAGTTGGATTTAAGTAGCTTTGATACATCCAAAGTTAGTAGTGTAGCATGGATGTTTGATGGATGCAGAAATTTGAAAGAATTGGATTTAAGCAGCTTTGATACATCTAAAGTTGAAAGAATGAGCAGAATGTTTTCAGAATGTATCAACCTTGAAAGACTAGATTTAAGTGGCTTTAACACGTCCAAAGTTAAAGATATGTCAGAAATGTTTTCATGCTGTAAAAATTTGAAAGAACTGGACTTGAGTAGCTTTGATACAAGTCATGTTGATATGATATATAACATGTTCGATAATACTTATAATTTATTGAAAGAAAGATTGAATACTTCTGATAGATATATTCTGTCTGAATTCAAGAAAGAACAAGCGCCAAAAAAAGAGAAACTATTAGCTTCTGAAAACATCAATCCAAAAAATCTAAAACTGAAGGATAGCAAGACAAAAGAAGGTAAGGAAAATAGTTTTCATTCACTTAATGATTCTGATAATGACATTCCATTTTAAAACTATGAATAAAATATTAGACCATACGATATGGTAGGTGCGAAGCATCTGCCTTTTTTATGTGGTAAGGGGACTGTGAGGCAGTGTTGTTTGGATTGAAGTGGTTGGCTTTGTTGTGGTGGTGATAAGGTAGTTTGCTAAAGAAGATGGCAACGATGCCATCTTTTTTTTGTGATATGAAAATAAAAAAAGGACAAATATAAGATTTAATAATATATAGAAATATTGTATGTATCTTGTACTTTGTGCTTTGAATGCAAAAATAAAAGTGGAATAAATGGATTTAAAAATCAAAAAAGTAAAAGAGGTGAATTAAAATGGGAATGAAATCAAAAAGAGAAATAATTAAATTAGACGATACATATAGTCTCTTGTATTGTGCACATCAATGGATGCTTTTAAAAAAGAAATCTAAAAAGGACTATGTATCAAACAATGAAGACAATGATGGAGAATTATTAGATACCGAAATAGAGGTTTCGGATTCTACAAGAAAGCAATATAAATGTATTGGATATTTTCCAAAGATAGATCATGCTTTGAAAAAGTACTCGACTGTATTGCTTGAAGATGCAGCTAACAATGGAACAATTAATGATTTAATAAGCGTTAAACTCGTTATAGACAGTATTCAAAAAATGATGAAGCAAATTGATGAATCATATATGTGTAATAATTTTTCTGATAATAGCAAAAAAATCGTCCAAGAAAGAAAAACAGAGCTTGCAGACACTGCTAAAAAAATGGATGAATAATAAAAATGAAAAATTATTAAAGGAGATGAAAATATGAATCCGTATCCACCTGTACATACAGGAGATGAACAAATAGATCATTTCAACACAGAAATGTATCAAATGCAAAATTATTATGAAAATCAAAGAATGCAAAACGAAATTCAACAACAGAATATGGAGACACAGAATGCTTTGAGGCGAATAAGAAATAGTCAAAATGCTATTTGTCATACAAGCAGAGTAAGAAGTAATAAAACAACCATTGTGAATGATAGTGTTGGTTCTGCTCTTGTAAAAGGCATTATAAGTATTTTATGCTTGCTTATAGTTTTATTTTTTCTGGATAAATGGCAAATTCCTCAATCCTTTGTTCAACAAATCCCAAAAGGAGTCACGGAGAGTGAGACTATTGATGCTGAACATGCGGATTTAAATGATGGAGATGTGGGTTATTAAAAAATGAGGCATACTAATGAAGAAATGGAGAATCTAAAATGTATCAAAAGAAACTAAGTAAAATGGATGAGAAATATAACAAAATATTTGATAATATGGAGTGGAATGCTCTAGTTTCAAATCCAAATTCAAGAAAAATCGAATCATTCAATGTTTTTCACAACATAAGTTTTAGAATCAATTTATGCTATTTATTGAAAAAAAAGGGACAAACAAAAGAAGAGTTTGTAAAAGGGCTACGTGCTGCATGCAGAGAATTCTGGAGTCGTTGTCAATATGAAGTTATGATTAGTTCTATGTTTTGTAGAGGAAATTATGAAGCAGAACTTGATGAGAATACATTTATCATTAAGAAGAATTTCTATCATGATGAATGTAAAGATGTTGTATATAAAAATATGAGTGGTTCTGAAGAATATCAAAAAAATAATATTGCTTCTGGAAGGTATACTATTCAAAATAAAAAACTAGATGAAGCAGAAAAAATTGACGTATTTAGGCAACTTGATCAAAATATGGAACGTCTTGCAGAATATATTATTAAAGAGACAAGATACAAAATCAAATAATAAAGTGGAAGTATTCGATTCCTTCTACTTGTTTATTGAATACACACAAGTAAATATTCATTTTGCTTTCATATGCGGTATAATGATGTCAAAGGAAAAGGTATAGAATTATGACTATGGAAAAAATGTATAAAGATGAAGTTGATGAAAATGGATATCCATTAGATAAAGGGTATTTAGAGATTGGACTACCTAGTTCGTTGCAAGAGTCCATTGACAAAATGAAAATTGTAAATCAAATGCTTGAAGAAGGGAAACGAGATTTCTTATGGGATGGCGAGTGGTGCGAGTTAAACAGTGAGATTAACGTGTGTGAAGTAGATGGTATTATATCAAGTGATCAAGCATGGTATCTGCGTGAAAAATATTTAGGAATGCGAAAGGAAGATAACACAAAATGATAGATTTTACAAACTGCGAAAAGAAAAATAAAATGTATGGAGGAGCAAACGGATCAAAAATAGCTATTGTTTATGATGGAGATGTATATATGCTAAAGTTTCCACCACCAGCTAATAAAAATGACGATTTGAAGTATTCTAACAGTTGTATCACAGAATATTTAGGATGTCATATATTACAAAGCCTAGGAATCCAAACTCAAGACACATTGTTAGGAACATATGATGTAAATGATGTTAAAAAAGTTGTGGTTGCCTGTAAGGATTTTGCAATAAATGGATGGACGATACAAGATTTTGCATCCCTAAAAAATCAAATCGTTGATTCAGAACGAAATGGATATGGAACCGAACTTGATGAAATGATTCACACCATATATGAGCAAAATAGTGTGGAAGCAGGAGTTCTTAATGATTTTTTCTGGGATTTATTTATTGCCGATGCATTAATTGCAAATTGGGATCGACATAATGGAAACTGGGGGTTTTTGTACAACGGAATCACAGATGCAATTAAAATTGCTCCTGTTTGGGATTGTGGAAGCACCCTATATCCACAGTCAAATGTAAATGATAAAAAATTCATCTTGCATAATAAAAATGAGATGAGTTACAGAATATATGAAATTCCTACTTCTGCATTAAAACTTAATGGTAAACGAATCAAATACTTTGATTTTATTAGCAGTGGGAAGTATCCAGAATGTACCAAAGCCTTAGCAAGAATGTATCCAAAAATTAATTTGGATAAAATTAATCAAATCATTGATAATACGGAATATATTACGGATGAAGAAAAAGAGTTCTACAAAACAATGATTCGAATGAGGAAAGAAAGAATATTGGATTTCTCATACGAAAAATTAGTGCAACCTTATATAAAAAATATTGAATCTAGTCAAAAAAATGCAAAAAAAGAGACTCCGAATATGCAAGTAGATTATAGAAACCTACATATAAAAAAAGAAAGACAAGAGAAACAGAAGTTAGTTGCTATTCAAGATGGAGTAGATGAAAATTAAGTGGTTGGAAACAATCACTTTTTTGATGGGCTTATTCAGTTAAACGACATTAAGAGTTGACATCACATATATGAAGATTTTATAGATGTCGATGATTTGCTAGAACAGTTTGAAAATTCGGATTAAAGGGAAACTTAGGCTTCTCTTTTTATATGAAGATAAATAGCTATAAAAAAAGAGCAACAGATAAATATAATAAGCATAAAGATAAAAAAGGAAAGTGTAGGTATAATAAATGAACAGAAACAATGAATGGATTCAATTTTTAAGTGGGCAAAAAGCAATGAAAGTTCAAAATTTGGTGGAATATAAAACAATCTGTGATTTTATGGAAGATATTGGTGTTCAGAATAATACGAATATGAGCAAAATTAATAAAATGCTGGAGGAAACAGAAAGTATATATATTTCATTTGATGAAAATCAAAATGTATTAGTTAAGGATAATGGCAATGAAAATGATTTAACGATTGAGAGCTTACGGTCTTATTTTGATAGTACAAAAGCAGAAAGGGGAAATCATTATACATCCTATATCGATCGAATCATTTGGAATACATTCGAACAAGATATCTGCTCCAATGTAGTGAATTATGAAATGTTGGATGGAATGTCAGAAAAAAAGACTTTAAAAGAAAAAGAGCAGTATTGTATACGGTATGTATACAATGAAGTTTCTGAAGAAAGAAACCATAAAGAAAGATATAGTGATGCATCAGGATTATATAAAAAGCCAGTTGATAAAAAGCAACTTAAGTTATTTGCTGACTATGTTCTCTATCACTGGAGGAATAATGAGGATATGCGTTTTAGAAAAATTGTGGATAGAAATGGATTTGTTGATATGTATGACATGAATGGAAATGATGTATATTTATGTAAAGAACATAATATAAAACTTTATCAGAAATATATTAAATCTATTGCTTCAAAGAAATATTCTTATGATAAATATCCTCAGATGTATCTGACATATGAAAAAGGTGGTATAAAACACATTGATTTTTTAACATATAAACTCAAAAATACCAATAAAGATGATTATGCTATTTTTGATAAAAAGGCTTGGACATTAGCAAAAGCAGATAAAGAATATGTTGAACTAAAACCATTTGATATTGAAAGGTTCTTAAATGAAGAATTTGAACTGATGCCAAACTATAAAGGAAAGGAAGAGATTGTAAACCAACATAAAGTCGTAAATACAGTTCCATTGAATAAAATTTCATTTGAGGATGTGGATTTAAAATATTTAAAAAACAACAAGGAAAAAAATGATAAAGTACAACAAAACCTAAAAAGTAAAAATACACATTCAGAATATGAATAAAATGATGATTTAAAGCTGACTTGATGTACACAGTGCGGTATAATATAGATGTAGAAAAGGTGGACAAGCACCAAGGAGGTATTAGATGAAAAAAGAATTTTGCCCTGAATGTAGACAAGAAACAACATTTACATTGAAAAAGATTCCTATAAAAACAGATGTGCATGGTGAAGAGTGTACATTCAAAAGAACCTTTGCATTTGCATTCTGTGATAATTGTGACGGATATATCGTCATTCCTAAACTAATTTTAGATATCAATAATTCAGAACTAGAAGCTGAATATAAATTGAAGCAATTCAAAGATGCCTATGGTATTCAAGAAAAAAGTGCGAAAGAATTATTCGATGAAGTCGATAGAAACTGTCAACCCAACCAAGTGACAATGGACGAACTTGAAGCTATAAAAAAACAACTTGAAGAGTTGGGATGGATTTAGGAGGATTTAAAATGAAAGCTATTGGAGTTGGATATTGTTTTAATGTTTTGGATGAAGAAAGAATCAAAGATGTAAAAATTGTTAAAGCAACAACCAAACTTCAATTTAAAGGAAAAATATATCATTTATATGTTGGTTCTTCTTATGAAGAGTCAAGAAAAATCGATTCCCTTTTAGATCGATATGGACAGTATTCAATCAACAACTATGAAGTTTTTTAAAGTATAGGTCAAAGCCTATGCTTTTTTTGTACTCTGTAACCACAAAAGGCGGACATAACTGAATTAAGCTAGTTATAAAGAATATAAAAAGAAATCGGGTGGTTATTATGAAAAGAATGACAAAAGATACTTATGGTCTGTTTATCACATTTGAAGGAATGGATTCATCTGGAAAAACAACAGTGATGAAGAAAGTGGCAGAGAGTCTTATAAATATGGGGTATGAGGTTATAACAACAAGAGAACCTGGTGGAACAAAATTTGCGGAAGAATTAAGAGATGTCATTATGAAATACGACAATCTTCCAAAAATGGCAGAGCTTAATCTTTTTGAAGCAGCTCGTGCCGATTTAATGGATAAAGTGATCAAACCTGCATTATTAGAAAATAAAATCGTGTTATGTGATCGATTTATAGATTCTACCGTGGCCTATCAAGGATATGCAAATCAACTTTCTTTTGATGCGAATGGAAATAAAAACAATTTAATCGAACAAATGAATGCTAATGCACTGCAAAATGGTTATTTTCCTGAAGCTACATTTTTTATTGATGTTGATGAAAAAGAGCGACAAAAAAGACTTTCTATTCGAGGAATTGAAAATCGATATGATGATGTGTCGGATGAATATTGCAAAAATCTCTTTAAAGGATTTCATAACGATGAATTTTTAAAAAGAGCATTTGTTGTAGATAATACGGATTCGATGGATAAAAGTCATATTGTAGAAACTATTGTAGATCTGATACAGAATTTCGTGGAACATAAAGAATATATCACAAGAGTAAGTGGAAATATGAGCTATCAAAATGTTGAATTTGCGAAAGAAATGCAGAATAAAGATTCTTATATTCATGCATTGAGTGTTTTAAAAAAAGGAGCTTATCAAGAGTATTGTGCTATAAAAGAAGCCTGCGAACAATTCCAACAATTTGAAACAGATAAAAAGAAAAAAGAAAATCTGGTACATCTTTTAGATAAGCCATGTGAGATTTATGTAGAAGATAAAAAAAGAAAGGAATGTTTTGGTATTGATACTATTGAAGAAGAAAATTCTTGGAGCATTACTGTAGGTGGCTTATTTTCAGAAGTACATCTCCAATATGATAAAAAAACGGAAATATAAATTTTGTTGATGAAAGCATTCATATTGACATTCCAAGTGGAGAAAGGTTATTTCCGTCGGTTCGTACAAAACATGGATGCAACAGAATTTATAAAAATATGCCTTTACGTTGTCTTGAAAATGAGGTTAAGATTTTTAAACCAAAATCCATCAATCAAAGAGAGATGGACACAATTAAAAAACAAAATGAATATATAAGAGATTGTAATTATAAATATATAAAAAGTAGCTCACAAGCTTATAAAGATAATGTAAAAGTGGCTAATCACTCAAATGATAAAACATAGTGGAGGAAATAGAATGAAAGCATATAAATTGCTACGGTTGTCAAAAGAACATAAAGGAAAAATATATCCTTTATTCGTCAATACTAACTCTGAAACCGTACTTCATAAATGGTTACAGGCAGAATGTGGAGAACGAAAAGATAATAGCAAAGTAAAATCAAGACTTGGCGATTTGTGCTTTCGTCCAGGATGGCATATGAGTGATATACCATATGCTCCCCACATTGGAAGAAAAGGTTCAACAGGAAATATTGAATATATGAATGAAAATTATATATGGTGTGAATGCGAATATTCTTCAAAAATCGACTATCAAGAAATAGCAAATCAAAATGGTATCAACAAAAATGGTGTTATTGTTCCTAAAAAAGCATATTTGACCGACATTCCCTATAATGGGTTTTATAGATACAAGACAAATCCTAATATGTATGGAGATTGGATTATAGCAGGGGCTATAAAAATCGAGAAAATATTGACTGACGATGAGGTGGATAGAATCCTTAAAAAAGAAGGAATAACTCCTATGCCTCGTTTTGGTGGGCCTATTGATCTTGCATCCTATGGTTTTTAAAAGTGGCACAAGTGCCATCTTTTTTTGTAGGATGGAGGACACAAAAAGCGGTATAAAATACATCTTTCAAGCTGACAGTATGTACATAGTGCGGTATAATATATGTGTAGAAAAGAGGTAGCAAAGCTACCATGGAGGATCTAAAATGAAATGGGAAATCGTAGAAGAAATGTCAGATGAAGATGGAACACCAAATTGTTGGGCATGTAAAATTGGGAAAGCAAACTATGTGTATATCACACATAATCATCATGATATGTATGATGTTGAGCATTCAACATCGTATGGAGATAATAGGGTGGTTGCATTAAAGACATTTAAAAGATTTAGTAATGCAAAAAAATTTGCAGAACAGTGGATCTTAGAAAATTGTGAGATTTAAAGGAGAAACAAAATGGAAACAAGTATGATTGTAGTCAAAAATTGTTTATATAATCGTTATTTTTATTATATGAATGAACTTCCTTCAAAAGAAAAATGGATTGTGGAATATACAGTTGATTATGAAAAAGTAGAATTATTGAAAAAACAAATAGCAATTGAAAAATTGGAAATTCTAAATCACGATGATATTGATTGGTATGATGACTCTGGAAATAAATTGCATATGACGGAAAAATGGTGCGCGTGTAGCGCACCATCGGTGTATCTGTAGCGGTCAACCGGTGCATCGATTTTTTGATTTAATTTCTTAATGATTCACCTTTAAATTCTAATCGATATGCTTTACATAGAACTCGATCTAAACACGCGTCAGCGTATGTACAATCCTTAAATAAATCGTACCATTCTTTTACTGGGATTTGAGAAACCAACACTGTTGATTTTCTTCCTTCCCTTGAGTCAAGAATTTCAAATAGATGTCTACATTTTTCAACATCAAGATTCATAAGTCCAAAATCATCTATAATCAGTAGGTCTACTTGCGCTATATTTTCCATAATACCTAAAAATTTTAGTGAATCATCCACTTGTTCATGAGCACTGAGTTCCAGTAAGAGTTTGGAAGCAGAATAATATCTTACTTCTTTGAATTGTTTTAAAGCTGCAACTGCCAAGGCATTCACGTAATATGTTTTTCCTGTTCCTGTCATTCCTGTAACTACGAGATTTCTTCCTTCATCTATCCATGTACAAGTATTAAGTTTTTCGATTGTTGGTATATCCAGTTGTCTATCCGAAACATAAAGCTTCTCATCAAATGTTGCTCCAGGTATTTTCAGTTTAGCTTTTTTTAAATAACGTTCAAATTTCTTGTTGTATCTTAGATTCCATTCAGCTGTGACTAGTTTTTCAAAGCGATTTTGAAAGGATTCTAAATCGCTGTTTGGATTTTCTAATTGAAGACGAAGTTCTTCTGCCATGCCCGAAAACTTCATGGATTTTAATTTCTCATATAGATCCATATAAATTGTTCGTTCTTCTTTGATTTCAGTTTTATTCATAATGTGATTTGCCCCTAATATTTTTATGCTCAGGAAGAGTTTCTGAACGGTTTGTTTTCTTTTCATTGATTAATTTAGTAAGCATCTTTTTAAAATCTGTATAGGAATAAATATGCGATTCCAGACAGATTTTGGCAGCTGTATCTGAAAATGCTTTGGGATTGTTTTTACACATATGAAGAATTCCATTACAGCTCTTATAAGATTGTTCTTCATAACGAAATGTACCAATAACCTTACAAATTAATTCATAAACATTTGGACCATAACTCTTTGCCCAACTTTTGTATGATTCTGCATTCATTTTGTTTTCCAGGTAGTAATAACGATGACTCTCAGGCATATGCTCTTCCTTCGTTATATACTTTGGAAATGGTTTATAAGCACGTTTATGCGTACAGATCAGATGGTTCATAGAATCACAGATAATAATATCGAAATATGAAGCTTTTAATGTAACTTCCTGTTTATAATAAGTATGGGGAACAGAATAGTAATGGTTATCATATTCAACATGATAATTATTAGGAACGGTTTTGATTACATATGTATATGGCTTTAAAGATTCATGTGGTAGTGGCTTTAAAGCAGGCTTGTCATATTTATCAAATAATTCTTTTCTGTTTCCTTTTTCTTTAGAAAATTCTCGATTGTTCAACTCATCTATGATTATAGATATTTCTGCATTCAGTTCTGAGAAGCTAGAAAAACGACGTCCTTTTAATTTTTCCAAAAGATGTGTTTCTATCCATTTGACATTGTTTTCAACCGTAGACTTTGCACGCGGCTTTAACGGAGGAGCTGGAACAATTACAGTATTGTAGTAATCCTGCAAATCTTCATAGACCTTGTTTAAAATCAATACATCTTTTGTGTTTTTAATAGAAGCAGCCTTTGTATTGTCGGGCTTTAGAATTTTAGGAACACCTCCATAAAAGTTTAAAGCTTCTATCGTACCCTGAAGAAAGTTGGGTGTTTGTTCATTTGGAAACGCCATAACGAAGCAGTAACTGCTCACACCTAAGGTTGTTGTAAAAAAATGAGCAGTCTGAAGTTCACCAGGCACATCAGTATATACAAGATCCAAAGTGTCTCCAACCCAGTCTATATACATAATTTCACCAGGAACTCTGTTGATTGCCATTCTAAGATTGCTTTCCAAATGATTTTCATCAAGCCATTGTTTAAAGTAATGTTTAAATTGCGTGTATTGATAGCCATCTGGATATAATTTCTTATAATCAATCCAAATAAAATACAAATTTGCCTTGGAATTTTTATCTGTAAGCTTTTTATAGACTTTCTCAAAATCCGGTAACGGAGCTTCCTTTCTAGGATGTGCGTTTGGATAGAACATTTGTTCAACCATTTTTGGTGTCATAGAATGAAGTTGCTTAAGAGTTACATCCATTGTCTTAAACTTTTTCTTGATGTCAGTGATAGTGCTGTTCCCAATCGAATATCTTGTACGAATGTCGTTATAAGAGAAACCATCTTCTAACATTTCAAGAACACCAATAATTGTGGTGCTTTTCTGCATACAAAAAGACCTCCTTTCACTACAGTCAAACTATAGCATTAAGGAGGTCCTATTACACCGGTTGTCCGTCATGTTGCACCGATTCAAACGTCATTCGAAACCGGTATGACCGCTATAGGCGCACCGAATTAGCCGTCAATTGCAATAAATCCTCTAATGCTGATCACCAATATAATATAGATGATTATACTTTCTATAAAATTACATATGAATGTGTATGTTTGTCTGATGAATTAAATTATGAAATTGAGCCTTACGAAGAAACAATGTATGTTTATACAGATGTTTATATAAAATATGATGTTTGTAGATTTGAAAAAGCTATCAAGGATATTGCAAATGAAATCAAGAATCTTTATAAACTTGAAGATGGTCATTACTATGATGATTACTGTTCGAGTCTAGTGTTTGATATTAAAGCATCCATTGTATTCGAAAGTATGAACGATTATTTAACTGCTCAAGAATACGGAGATTATCTTGAAGATATTCGTGATTGCTTTGATCAGGCTGCTAAACGATATTTAGACAATTATGAAAATTAAAGTAAGAAGTAAAATGGAAAGATGTTTAGATGAAATTCTAAAAGATATAAAAGAAAGCATGTCTGTTTCTAATAGCAAGGAGAGTGATGAAGATGATATCAAATAACACTGCGTATATCATTCTTGAATGGTTAGTGTATATATCAGTGATTCTCATGGTGCTGGCATGTATTGCATTTATACTTAATGATATACCATTAGGATTTTGCGAACCTTTTTCGTCAAAATGGTGCTTTTTTTTGAATTTACCTGCATATTTGCTTTATGGTACTCTGATTTGTTTTGTGTTATGTGGATTCCTTGCTATATTATTTTGTTAGGGATTGGATTGGCTTTATGCTGGAAATTGGAAGTGAGTGAAACACAGCAAAACTTAAATACTCATTAAAATTAGAAATATTAAGCAGAATATAAGTTATTTAAAGCCAAATATTTTACACAAAAAAGCTGACGTCGTGTACATAGTGCGGTATAATATATATGTAGAAAAGAGGTAGCAAAGCTACCATGGAGGATCTAGACATGAAATTTTACATCAATCAGAAATATATGGACAACTGCTTAAGTGTTATGTTAAGAGGTGTCAATTCACAAACTCCACTAAATGTATTGGAATGTATTCAAATCACGGTAACTGAAAATTATATTCAACTCGTTACAAGTGATATAACAACATTGATTCGAAAAGAGTGTGTACCTACAGAGGAAAATCAGATAGAAATATTGGAAACAGGAGTTTCTGTTGTCAATGCAAAATATTTATATGAAATCATTCATAAACAACAAGAGAATGAAAAGATATGCATTTCAACCACTTCTGAAAATTCCTTGATTGAAATTCAAACAAAAAAAGGAGTATTTCATTTAAATGGGATGAATCAAACGGATTATCCAATGCTTGATTCAGAAAAAGCAGAAGAAACATTCGAAATTTCAAGGAACAATATTGAAGATATTGTTAGTCAAGTGGCATATGCATGCTCAATGGATGACAGAAGACCTGCTTTAACAGGCGTACATCTACAAACAAAAAATAGCACTCTTTTGGTAATGGCATCCGATAGTTACAGACTAGCTATGAAAAAAATAGAGTTAAATCAAATAGTAAACATGGATGTGATGGTGCCTAAAAAAGCATTTGTTGATATTTTAAAATGTACGAATACAACAACGGAAAATATTCAAGCATGCTACGATACCCATAAAATTCAGTTTTATTTTGATGATACATTGATTCAAACAACATTAATCAATGGGACATTCCCTAATGTTCAGCGAATTGTGCCTAAAGAGTTTGAGTGCAAATTAAAAACAACGGTAGATACCATTCTACCTATTATCGATAGAAGTCAGTTTATTAAAGATGAATCTAAAGTACATATTGTAAAAGTAGCTATGACGGATCATGATGTACATATTAAATCAAAATCATCTATTATTGGAAATACGGATGAAACATTGCCTAATGTAGAATTAGAAGGAAACCCTCTTAATCTTTCGTTTAATGGAAAGTATCTATATGAAGCTATAAAAGGTGTTCAAGGTGATGAACAACAACTGTTACTTCAATTTGGTGGGGAATACAATCCTTTACTTGTAACAAACCCTTTGGATAGAAGTGTTTGTGCTATCTGTGTCCCTTTAAGAACATATGAATAAACAAATGAGCAAGTTTCGACTTGCTTTTTTTATGCCATAAAAACAGGACTATTTCATATTAAACTTTGAAACATAAAAGAAAATGAAATGGAGAAACCTATAATGAGAGAAAAAATGATTAATGATATGGTGGGATACGAATATCAAGAAATATTTAGCAAGAACTATTTAGGTGTTGGGTATGAAGATATTGATGATTTTGCATTAAAAAACGATTTGGTGTTCACAGATGACCCTACAAGAGCTATCTATCTATTTCCAAATGGAGAAATGATTGATGGCTGGTCAAAAGAAGCTAGACTATATGGTGGATCACGTGACTCTGATCATGGAAACAGCATACAAGGCTTGATTCCGAATTTAAAACGATATGAAGATACTGATAAATTCGATTGTGATAAATTCTGGATAACGTGTTTTGAAAAGCTTAATTTTGTACTGCTCGTACCAGAAGAAGGTGTGGCTATATATGCATATAACCAAAATTTAACTGATGCACAGGAATGTGTGCTTGAAGAATTAAATTATGAAGTCGATTGTAGTGAGTGTCATGCTCGTATGACTGTTGAAAATAAAATAAATGAAAAATATCATGTAGAGATATATGGAAATAAAGAAGATAGTCTAGCTATTAAAGAGGTACTAAAAAATGCATATGATGTGCATTCCTATGAAGCTATGTCTATAACACCTTATACGGATTTGCATATGGATACACTTTTCACAAATGTTATAGAAAAGCCATTGGATGATAAATCTAACATCTGTAAATATGAAGTTGATATTGACTGTGAAAGTCGACTTGATTTGGTTGATGCTATACGATATATTGGATTAAACTGTCCTGAATTAGAAAAAATAGTTGCATACGATACTAAAGGAAAAAAGGAAATTGATACAGATCAATTTAAAGGAGAAATCGTTGCAGATAAAAAGAAGAAAGAACAAGCTCAAAGAGAACTTGAAAAAATCGCAAGAAAAAAAGCTACTAAAGAAAAAGAAAAAGCAGCACAACTACCAAAAGAACCAAATCTTTTTATTGTTCTTGATAATATACGAAAAATGCCTTTATTGATTGAAAATGATGTCCTTAAAGACATTTCTGGTGTATATGGTGTAGAGGGTGATATGCCATTGTTTTCAATGGTAAAAAAGATAAGAAAAACAGGTCTTGCACCTCTGATCCAAATTCTTAATGAAGAAGTTTCTTCTATCGTTTTAAAATGTGATGATGAGAATGTAAAACAGGAATTTAACTCTATCATGGATCAAATCAAAATAATAGAATCAAAATTCGAACCCAAAAAAGAAGAAGAGCAGAAAATCAATGAGAACATAGATTTTAAAACACTTATGCAGGCAAAAAAAGCAATGAGTAAGTCTATTCAAAAAGAGAATCAAATAGAAAATGATGAAAGATGAGAAAAGTGAGAAGAACCTCACTTTTTTAATATAGACGCTGACACTATGTACATAGTGCGGTATAATATAGATGTAGAAAAGAGGTAGCGAAGCTACCATGGAGGAAATAAAATGAAACAAACAAATATACAGAAAATAAGAGAAATTGCCATTTCACTGTTATATATAGAGATGTGTGAAACAGAATTATCACCTCTAATTGTGAGTCATCCGTATTTTGATAGTGCTTATTTGCCACAGAAAAATGGAGACCCCATTAATGTTTTGGAAAATCCAAGTGCAATCGAGTATATAAGAAATATCAGACGAAGACAAATAGAACAAGGTGATGTTAATCAAATCATCGGACTTATCAATAAACCTTATCGTTTGTTTTATGTAAAATGTTGCTGGGATTATATGAGTGATAAAGATCGAGCAGAGTCTTTAAAGTTTGCATGGATTACAAGTGAAAATACAAATCATGATGTGAATGTAAACCGTCATGATATTCAAAAAATGCTTAGTGAAGTAAAAAAAGAATATTTTATGAGTACATCTGATTTTGAAAAATATAAATCCTTGTCAGATGGGTTGATTGTATATCGTGGTATTCAACACAATGCTAAAGAAGATGGCTTTAGTTGGACACTTTCAAAAGAAAAAGCAAAATGGTTTGCTTCTCGATTTAATAATCATGGAAAGGTTGTTGAAAGAAAGGTGCAAAAAAAAGATATAGTTGCATATATTAACGATTTGAATGAACAAGAGATTATTTTAAATGTATAAAGGTGGTTTCTTAATGGTAGTGAAATTGGGTATATTTAGAACTCTAGAGCTGTCAGAGGTAGATGCGAAGCATCTGCTTTTTTTTATGCGGTGAGTGGGCTGCGAAGCAGCTTGGGGTTTGGGTTTAAGGGGTTGCCTATAGGTGTTGATTGTGATGATGAGTTGATGATAGAGGTGGTAATGGTTTGTGCAGTGCTTGTATTGGAAGGTGGCAAGGATGCCATCTTTTTTTTGTGTCAATGTCCATGTTTTGTTATCAATGTCCACTTTTTTACTATGAATGTCCACATTGAACAAACAACAATGAGTGTGCTTAAAAACAAATAGACACAAAAAGCGGACATATAGTAGATACAATAGAAATAACAAAAAATAAATAACTAAATAGAAGATAGAAAATAAAAGAAAGGATGTATCTACGATGCATAGAGAGTCAATGGATGATGATTTAAATTATAAAGATTTTGGCTGGACAGATGAAGAATATGAATATTATTTGCAAAACAAAAAGCCATATTTTAACACTAAAGAATACAATCAAGATACTTATGAAGACAGTAAAAAAGCTATAAGCAAAATCAAGGATGAAGATTTCAAAATCATGAAAAATAAGGTGTATCTTGTACATGATATAATGGAAGATCGTGTTTTTGTAAAAATACCATTAAAAATCACAAATGTGGAAACATTCCAAACATTTACAAATGAAATTCGTCGTTGTGAAGAAGCTCTTAGAGATGATTATAACAACGACATGGAAATAAAGAACGATGGACATATTATTGCACAAGTGGAATTCAATGAAACTACAGGATGTGATTTGCGAGGCATCTATTACCAATATAGATTTACAGACACTATAGCTGGATATAGCCAATCCTTAGATTTTCCAAATTTCAACATTTCAAAAGAAAAAAAAGAAAAACTTATCACTTATGCACGCCGATGTATCAACAAATATATGGCAATTGAACTTGAAGAGATACTTCCAAATGCTGTGCAAGACAATAATTTAACTGTTCAAAAGATGTATAAACAGTTTGAAAAAGAAGATTATGATGCTCTGTTCAAAATTCTAAATAGTAAAACAATCCAAGAATTAAAAGAGAATGATTACGACACTTATTTGAAAGCAATCGAATTAGAATCAAAAGCTTTGGCTGTTGAGGGGCCAGAGACTTATCGCTATGTAGAATATAAACCTCTTTTTAAAGACTTGGATGATATGGATAAAAAAGAGATAAATGGAACAAAGTTAGAAAAAGCAGTAGAGAACACATTAGGTAATCAGGCAGTTGACTTGAAACAACTTGTAATATCAAAAAGGGAAAGTGCAGCTACAAGACAACAAGGACACAGAGATTCTAACTTAAATGTCACAAGTAAAGGATAAAGATGAAAGGAGAAAAATCACTTATGAAAAATGATTTAACTGAAAAAGGAAATATTCAAGTTTCCGAAAGTAATAAACTTATAATTAAAAATCAAGGGACTGGAAAATGGTATACTTTACTAGCTTCTAACAGTATAAAGGATAGGTGTTTAATTGATACTTCTGTTGAAGGACATAAAGAATATGCTGTTGTAAAAGGACTTGATTTCCGAGATGGTACATGGAGTAGTTCATTAGGATACTTCAATTCGCTAAAGAATGCACTTGTAAAGTATGATTGTGAAACAGTAGATTTCGAAAAAATTCTAGCATCGCAGTTTGCAGATTTAATGGAAAACCAAAAAATCCTTGAAAATGTAGAAAAAGGCATGTTTGCTCAATATGTAAAAGAACATTTATGTGTAAATCCAGATGATGAATTTATCGAAAAGAACTATACAAAATACAAAGTTGATAAGGATAGATTGTTTGAAACTGTAGAAATGAAAGATGACGAAGGAAAAACTATAGGTACACTATTGGAACGTATAGATGAAGAATATAGGCATTGGAAAATAGAGCACGATAACCATGCTTATGCCGAAGAGCTTGCAAACGATTTATGTGAAGTGAGCACGGAAAATGAAGAAAAGTTTAATGCTTATTTGTCAGATAAAGGATTAAAAGATAAAGATGTATATAATCTATCAATGGTGCTTTGTGAAGATTTGAACAGCAAAAAAGTAGATTCTATTTTGGATGTACTGAATGAAAAAATGAAAGAGCAAAGAAATACATTATCTAAATTGGATGAGATTAAAGATCTGCCACTCTTAGAAAGGGTAAAAGAAAGTCTACAAAAGATAGAGCAACATATTTCCACGATAAAAGAGCAATATTTGGAACAAAATCTTGATATGTTTGAAGAAATAGATGAAAACTTAATTAAAGATATTTTAGATGATGATGAAAAGAATATAGCCTATAAAAATATTGATCCGAAAAATTTAAAGACAAACAAAGAAAGAGATATGCAAAAAGAAAAAAGCATTGATAAGAATCGATAAAAGGGTGGATGCGAAGCATCTGCTTTTTTTATGAGGTGAGTGGACTGCGAAGCAGACTTGACTCTAATGAAAAGTTGTTTTTTTTTATGGAGTGAAGACCACAAAAAGTGGACAAGGACATTTTACAATTATTTAAGAATAGAAAAAGAGAGGAAAGACAATGAAATACCAATTAATAAAAGGGGAAGATTTTAACTATTATGTATATAAAAATAGAGTCGAAAAAATAATCTTCACGGATGAGAAAGCACCGAAAAGAGCACAACTGAAGATAGTGCAGAATAGAGTGCAACTGAATAAAGTGCAACTAACAGATCTATCAAACGATAGAGATGGAAGTGTAGTTGGATGGATGGAAGGCAATGGTGTATATAAAGTAAGTACACAGACCAAAGGACAAAAAGTGATTTTTAACAAAGATTGTAGCAAAATGTTTTATGGAGGTCGTTTTTGGTGTGACAACATTGAATTATCTAAAAGAAGTGAATCGGAGATGAAAGAAGTCTACTTTGATAATGTGGATACTTCGAATGTAACAGATATGGTTGGAATGTTTGAAGATTGTAAAAGTTTAAAACAATTGGACTTGAATCATTTTGACACATCCAAAGTAGAATATATGCAAGAAATGTTTGCAGATTGTGAAAGCCTAGAAAAAATAGATTTAAGTGGATTTGATACATCGAATGTAATAAATATGAGAAGTATGTTTGCTGGATGCGAACAGTTAAAAAGTCTGGATTTGAGTAGCTTTGATACTCCTAATGTGGTGAATATGTCGAAAATGTTTAGGAAATGTTCAAACTTACCATCTTTGGATTTAAGTCATTTTGATAGATCGAATGATATTTATATGAATGTTATTTATATGGATGAAATGTTTAATGGATGTAAAAATCTTGAGAAATTAAATCTTAGCAATTGGAAATTGGATGATATAGCATATCTAGATGGTATATTTGCAAGGTGCGATAAACTTACCTCTTTAGAAACAACTGATATTCAACTAAAAAATGAGTATCAAAAAACAGTAGTACAACAACAAAATAAAATGTATTCTAATATTGATTTGAATAATCTAAAAACCAACAATGCAAAAGAGATGCAGAAAGATAAAGATATCGATAAAGAGGAATAAAGAAAGAAGGTGGCAACGATGCCATCTTTTTTTGTGGAAAATGGGTATAAGGGTATAAGCTTAAAATGATTTTAAAAAGCTGACTTTGTGTATATAGTGCGGTATAATGATTATAGAAAGAATATAATCTTGAAAAATATTCTTTCCGGTTGTTTTTTATTACTATGGAAGAGGTTTGTAAAATGAATATTAAAATGAATTTAAACAATGAAGATAAAAAAATATTGATACAAGCAGGATGCAAAATGTGGAAGGAGTATATAAAACCTTTGATGATTCTTGTGCCTATCTGCTTTTGTTTTATTTATGGGTTTATCATGCTTATTTTATTTTCAAGTGGTATTCTATCTTAGTATTTAGGCAAAATTTAAGGAAAAGCAAGAAAGGAGGAAAAAATATGATATTACCACAATGCGACGATGATCAATCAAAAAATCGCATTTCAAAAAAATACTCATTACAAATACGTAGGTGGGATAAATATATAAAAAAGGCATTGGAAGCTGCCTCAAATTATCCGAATGCAGAATCCATCCCTTACTTACCAGAAGAATTTTGGAAAGAAGAGTATGGTGACATCAATGTAATTACACGCTTGATGTGTGTAGAAAGAGCACTAGCAGAACAACAAAAATTTCACATTGTATACAAACAATACAAGCAGTTTATTAAAAATATTGAAAATGATATTGAACTAGAAAAAAGGAAAGCACATGGGGATGAATATAAGAATAATAAAAGTAAAAAGAAGAAAAAGCAGAAACAACATTCAAATTCAAAAATGCACTTGAATGATATAACTAAATCTGAAGAAAAGGATCTTAAAAAACATAAGAAAATAAGTGATAGGCAAAACGCCATTCAACATAACTTTGTTCATCCTAAAAATGTCTATGTAAATCAGCATTTAATCAATGCTGGACAGAGATGTTTAAAACATATCATGGCTTTTTCATGGGTGTATTTTTATTCTTTCTGTGAAGATGAAATATATGATGAATTCTCTTTACAAAAAAGATATCATACGTCTTGGAAAAAAACGGAAGAAATTTTAAAAGAACATATTTCTGTCTGCAAAAGAAAAAAAGAAGATGTATCTATTCATTCTAGTAATGATGAAAGCATTAAAAAAGAATCTGAAGACAATTCTTCTCAAGAAGATGAAAATGATGAGGATGTGTCAGAAAAAAATGACGATTCAAGTCATTCTATGAAAGCAAAAATTGCTGAAGAAAAAGAGGAAACAGAGTATAATGATTATGAAGAATACGATGTATATGAGCAGATGTCAAAGTATGAACAAATTCATACTAAGCATCGCAATAATATCCAAGCTTCAAAAAAGAAACGGAAAATTCGGGCCAAAGAAAAAAAAGAGGCAAGAGCTAAACAGAAAATTATATTGCAACATCCGAAAGTTTCAAAGCAGACGGAAGCATACAAAAAAAGTGAGAGTCTGAGTCAAAAAGAAAATGCTGGTTTAAATGACAAACAAAACGAAGTAAATTCAAGTGAAAATATATATAGCAAGCAGGATGAACGTGAACTTTACCCTAAAGATGTTTTCCAAAAGTGGACACATCCATCATCAAGCAAGGCAAAAGGAAAAAATGGAGGTTCACAAATACCTAGTGAATTATATCGTAACACTACAACTTCGTTTGAAAACAAGACAAATTTTGATCAGGTAAAACAAGAATATGTTGATGCAACACAGAAACATGAAAATGTAGATTGTGCTCCTTGGATTACAAAAGAAGAAAGCTATAAAGGAGAAATCCGTCGAGGAGATATTTTTTGGGTTGATTTGCCTTACACATCAGGACAAGGACACAAAAAAAGACCTTGCATTGTTTTGCAGAATGATTACGAAAATGCATATGCTTTAACGTTTACTGTACTTCCAATCACAAGTAAAGTGCGAATGACGGAGTTAATTAATCACATTCCCATCAAATTAGAAAGAGATTCTATGATTAAAGTTGAAAATATCACAACAGTCAATCGTGAATTATTCGCTTCTTACTGTGGGCATGTAAGTTGGAAGCAAATGAGAGAAATATCGTATGCTTTATTTGTTCATTTAGGGTATTTTTAATTGATAATTGTAGAAAGGATTAATTTATGAAGGTACAATTTTATAAAAAGAAAAATAAAAAAGATGAATATTTAGAGGTACACATCGACAAGAGTCGACATGTATATACAAGAGGATTTGTATATGTTCATACAAAAGAACGTTTCTTCATGCAGATTTTAAACAAAGACGGAAAATTCAAAAGAGAAAAAAACTCAACTATTTATCCAAAATTAGATAAGGAATATGAATTTATTGAAAATTTTGAACTCGATCGTGGTGATAAAGTACAGTGTACAGAAAGTAGCTCGTTGCAACGATTGTTGATTCAATATAAAGAATTATTAAATGCAAATAATCAGGATGAAAAAGCTGCTTTTGCAGCATTTATGCAGTATTATCGTGAAAATGAAAATATGATTCCTTTTGAGACTTTAACAGGAAGGAAAAAAATATTAGATGTGTATACAGTGGAAAAATTCATTCATGACAAAGAAAAAGAATTACAAATGTAGTTCTTTTTTTATTCCAATAGTTTCTATCTTCTTATTTCTGTTTTATTCTTTAAAATAAAGAACATATATAAATATGCTGGTAAAAGTACAATTAAAACTGCATAATGAACTAACAAACTAGTATTATATACAGTGAACAATAAAATGAAGTGTACAATATGTATATTTATTAATTGACAATTTGTATACATTCCTGTATGCTGAGTATGTAGAAAGGATTAGAATTTGCTAAGGAAAGGACGCGTATTCTAATGAATGACGAAAACGGAAAAAACAAAAAGAACAAGTACAGTGACAGAAGTATAAATTGGATGCCAAAATACATTGACATTGATGAAAATCCATATTGGAGAAACGAGTATATTCTAACTGTATTGAAAGAAAGAAATCTTACAACGACTGATTTATACAGAATGGCTAATTTAATAAGTGGTGAAACCACAAAATATTTTAAAAGACCTTTTGAACGTTCAATCAGTAAAGAACGATGGGAAAAAATGTTGAGAGTGCTTGGAATCAACAAAAAAGATGTACCATATAGAATGGCAAATCCAAAAGGTGGAAAGTGGTTGAAAAACCATATGAAAAAACATAATATGTCATATTCAGATTTAAGCGAAGCTACTGGAATCTCTCAAATCATGTTGCAAAAGATTGCTGGGGACGAAAGAATTGGAACAGAGAGACTGTGGACAAAAATATGTTATTATTTCCAAACTTTAGAAGATGCACAGTATGAAAAAAGGAAAGCTAAAAAAGCAGCAAAGGCAGAAGCAGAAAAAATTAATGAGAAAATTTAATTTGCTTTAATATAATGAAAAAATGGTGGCAAGAGTGCCATCTTTTTTTGCGCGAAAAGATGAGTAAATGTAGGAAAATAAAAGCAAAGAATGGAAGTTTTTTGAAGAAAAAAGAGAGATAAAATAAGGAAAATAGCTATACATAAAGAAGAAATGTGATATAATATAGGCAACGGTTCTTAAGGGTAGTGAAATTTAGTATATTTAGAACATTAGTTGATATTTCGATAGTAATTTAAGAAGCTCTTAAGGGTAGTAAAATGTAGTATGATTAGAACAATTCAAAAAAACAGCTACATGCAGATTAGTTCTTAAGGGTAATGAGATTTAGTATATTTAGAACAACTTTAAAAAAGATATTTCATTATCGGTGTTCTTAAAGGTAGAGAAAATCAGTAGGCGAAAGATGAAAGAGGTAGATGCGAAGCATCTGTTTTTTTTTTATCTGGTGAAAGCACTGCAAGAAGTGTTGGTTTGGATTAAAGATTGTAGTTTCCCCTAGTAGTCTGGGCATTAGTGGTAGGAGTGGTGGATTATCGGCTATGTGTAAAAAATAAAAATAGAGCATAAAAAGTGTATAAATAAAAAGAACTGTATAAATGCAAGTATTATAAATTTAGTACTTATTAAATGAGACAGTGAGACAGTGAGGATAAATATGAAAGGTAAATTAAAAGCAATATTGACATGTATGTTGTTTGTGGGATGTATAGGAGTTGGATATACATATATAACAAAGCAAGATAATAAAGACTTTAGTGAGGATAAAAAGGTACTTGAAGGTGATACTATCAAATACTATGGGTATCATTGTCTGAATGATAGAGAAAAGGAAGTTTATTTATATATCAATGAATGTGTGAAAAACATGGGCAGTAAAACATCTATTCCAAAGGAGGCTACTGAGGAAGAGATATCCAATGCTTCAGAAATGGTACGCACTGATCATCCTGAATATTTTTGGTATGACGGAACAGGTAAATATAACGGCATTCAAGGATTTAATGGGACACCATTCCAATTATGGTATTATCCTGTATACAATATTGAAAAAAATCAAAAAGAGTCGGTACAAAAACAAATTGATGATGAAGTTGAAAATATAAAGAAGCAAATACCACCTAATTCAACAACTGTGGAAATTGTTGAAAAACTATATCAATCTGTGTGTAATGAAGCTATTTACAACAAAGAAGCTAATAACAATCAAAATATAAAGAGTGTTTTTGTAAATCATGAAACCGTTTGTGCTGGATATGCAAAGAGTATGCAATATTTGCTTAGACAGTATGATATACCGTGTATTTATGTACGAGGTGTACATGAGACTGAATCACATGCATGGAATCGTGTATGTATAGATAATGTATGGTATTGGGTAGATCCAACTGCAAAAAACAGCTTGTTCTGTTTGTTTGATGATACATTTATGGTATCTCAGCATTATCAGATAGATAAAAATTTTGCAAAAGGTGTATTAGAAGGATATTAAAATCATTTTTATAAAAGGTGGCAACGATGCCATCTTTTTTTTAGGTGAAGGACACAAAAAGCGGACAAGGACATTTTACAATTATTTAAGAATAGAAAAAGAGAGGTAAAGCGATGAAATATGAATTGACATATGGAGAAAGATTTCATGATTTAGTATTGGGTTGGACTTATATGAATGGTGGAAGTATACTTTTTACTGATGAGGTGTCACCAAAAGGAGCTATGGTACCAGGATATAGCAATCACGTAATCGACTTATCCAAAGATAGGGATGGAAGTGTTGTTGGATGGTTTGAAGGTGACATTTATAAAATAAGTACACAAGCCAAAGGGCAAAAAGTTATCTTTAATGAAGATTGTGACTATATGTTTTGTAATCGTGGATTAAAAAAGATTATTAATCTTAATATGGTTGATACTTCAAATGTAAAAAATATGAAAGGAATGTTCTGGAACTGTGCAGAATTATCTGAATTGGATTTGAGTTCTTTCAATACATCCAATGTGAAAGATATGTCAGAAATTTTTTATGAATGTGAAAGAGTAACAAATCTAGATTTAAGCAGCTTTGATACATCTAATGTAGAAAATATGTCGTGGATGTTCAAAGGATGTGAAAATCTAAAAGAACTGGATTTAAGTCACTTTGATACATCACAAGTAAAATATATGCATGGTATGTTTTCCACTAATCCGAATTTAGAAAAAATAAATTTATATAATTTCAACACTTCAAGTGTCGAAAACATGGGTAACATGTTTAAGGGATGCATAAGTCTACAAGAATTGGATTTAAGTCATTTTGACACATCAAATGTCACATATATGAGTGGTATGTTCGAAAATTGTGATAAATTAAAGCAATTGGATTTGAGTAATTTTGATACATCACAAGTAAAATATATGGACGGAATGTTTGCTGGGTGTAAAAATCTACGAGAATTGGATTTAAGTCATTTCAATACAGCAAAAGTAGAACATATGGGATATATGTTCAACGACTGCCATAATCTTGAAAAACTAGATATAAGTGGTTTTAACACATCTAAAGTAGAATATATGTCACACATGTTCTGTGAATGCAAAAAATTAACAAATTTGAATTTAAGTGGTTTTGATACATCACAAGTTTATTGGTCTATGAGCCGTATGTTTGCAGATTGCGAAAATTTAGAATTCTTAGATTTAAGTTCATTTGATACATCTAGAGTGGCAGACATGAGTGAAATGTTTGATGACACTAGTAAATTAACAAAAGAAGGATTGAATACTTCTGATAAGTATATTTTATCTTTATTTAATGAAGAAAAGGGTAGAGAAAGTGAAAAGATATTCGCTTATGAAAATATCAATCCAAAGAACTTGAAGATGAGCAAAGAACAAGAGATGCAAAAAGAAAAAGGCATCGATAAAGAATGATAAAGAGAAAAAAGGTGGCAAGAGTGCCATCTTTTTTTGTGGAAGGAAAGACATAAAAAGCGGACAAAAACGAGGCATACTATTTTATATAGATAAAATGTATTTTGATTGCATATCATATGTTTAAGTTTATGATTCAACACAAACAGGTTCTACAGAGTATTACTCAATGTATGTTGATTGAAATGCATTTATCAAGGAGGACAATATATGATTGTTGTAAAAAAAGAGGATGTCCAAAAGGATGCGAATGGACAATATAAAGTTGCTCGTGCAAAAGATGGTACAGAGTACCTATGCATTAAATCCAAAAATCATTATTTGAAGGAAATCAAAGAAAACATGAACTATGTGTTGCATAATTCAGAGTATTTCAAAGATAAAGAATATGATTTGGATAAGATGAAATATGCTAATGTTTATTTATATGTTCCTAAAGAAACGTTAATGGATAAATATCCTGATGGTAAAACTGTTGCCTTTAAAATTGATACTTTTAAAGATGGAATTATCCCAATCGTTTCTGTGGACATGGGACCTAAAGAATCTATGAGCCAAGAAGGAGATAAACCAAAACATGATTTTATGATGTTAAAAAATGTATATGCAAATAAAATCTATAGTGGTATGAACTTAGAAGGGAAACAGGTTCTAGTGTCTGATAAATTAATCAAAGACACAAAAGGTGATAGTTGCATCTTAAGTTTTCATAACGGAAAAAACTGGTGTACTGCATTCGTTTCAAAAAAAGATGTTGAGGACTCAAAATTTGCAGGTTCTAAGAATATTAAGCTATATCCAAACCGTCAATACAAAGTAAGTGAATCGGTTCATTATCCAAATGGAGAAAAAGAATATATCAATCACCAATATAGAGGTGAATATATCACTAAATTGGTGAATGAGTCTAAAGAAAAATATAAAGCACAAAAAAAAGATAATGATCTAACACGATGAATCATTTAAATCTGTAGAACACAAAGCAGATGGCATATTGCTATCTGTTTTTTATTAAATCATAAAAGAGACAAGACACAAAAAGCGGACAATAGTTACATAATATATTCATATACAAAACAAAAAAGAATATGAGGTGAAATAAATGCTAAGTCAAGAAGATTATAAAATCATTGAACAATATATAAAACAAAAAAATGGAAAAGTAGAAACAGTACCAATGAATGAAAAAAATGGAAAATTATATCCTTCTTCTTTAAAAATTACATTATACAGAGATAATGATATTACAAACACAAAAAGAGAAAATGAGCTTGTTTTCTATATACGACAAGGTGGCATTGATAAAAAAACAAACAAAGAAAAAGTAATCACTATGAATCAGTTCTTATGGGAGAAAAAACTAAAAGATACTGAATCCTATGTTTTGTCCCACTCGGTAAAAAGTCACGCTGACAGGGTAAAAATTGAAGATTTTTTTAATGATATTATCCAATATAGAACTCCTGAAATAGGCTATTTAAGAAGCAAAATAAAGGATGCTGTTTCTATAGTAGATGTAATAAATAATTATATATCTGTACAGAAAAAAGGAAAAAACTATGAGGCTGTCTGTCCATTTCACGATGATCATGACCCTAGCTTAAAGATAGATATAGAAAAGCAGACATTTAAATGTTTTGTATGTGGCGAAGGTGGAGATTGTGTTGAGTTTGTAAAAAAATACAAAGAAATCAATGAGGTTGCCTATAAAAACAAATCTAATTCTGAAAAAATATGTATTGCCATCAATGAAATCATTGATACATTCAACCTAGATATTGAAAAAATAAAAGAAGGTAGCTATGATTACCAAAATGAAAATGTGGATAGTTCAGGTCGATCATACACAGAGGAAGAAAAACGAATCTTAAAGCTGTTGGAATCTTTTCAATCTTATGCATTATATGAATACGAAAATGGCGAGGAAGGAAAAGAAGCACAAGAGTACCTTCTAAAAAGGGGTGTTCCTTTAGAAGTGGCAAAAAAATTAGGCTATGGGATTGTTTCTGGACAAGGAGCTGCTAAATATTTGAAGGCAAAAGGTTTTACTGAAAGTGAAATAATAAAGTCTGGATTATTCAAAAAAGGATATGGAGATTTATTATTTTACAATCAATCTGTACAAACAAGAAAAGCAGATAGTCAAAAAAATATAACATCTTTATACAAAGGAAGGCTCTTAATTCCTATACAAAATGATAAAGGTAAAGTAATTTCATACTGTGGAAGAAATATTGCTCAAATTGAAGATGCTAAATTAAAAGAAAAAGCTGATAATAATAAATATAAAAATGGGGATACAACAAGTGTGTTTAAAAGATCTGAAACTCTATATAATCTAAACAATGCAAAAGGACTTGCAACAAATAATGAGGTGTATGTTGTCGAAGGCTTTTTCGATGTTGCTGGTGGTATTAAGATGGGGATAGAAAACATTGTATCTACCTTGGGAACTGAAACGGCAGTTGAACAAATAAATCAATTAAAAAAATTAAATTGTACTGTATATTTAACACGTGATAATGATCAGGCTGGAATTAAGGCGAATATCAAGAATTGTGAGCAGCTTATCAAAGAACATGTGGATGTACGTGTAGTCGATTTACATGAATTGGAAAAAAGATGTAGAAACAGTAATTTACAGGGTGACATGAAAGATCTTCTTGATTTTTCGAATCTGAAAGATTCACAAGGAAGAGACAAAAAAATCATTGAAGAGCATTTAAAACTCGTCACAAAAAACCCTGTTGAATATACATTGCAGTATAAATATTTTGCTGATTGTATTCATGGAAACCCAGTACGACCAAATAAAGTGACAGATTATAAATTAAAGAAACTCACACCAGAACTTATCTTGAATGCTTATAAAAGTTTACAAAAAGATGGGTATACAGAAGGGGTACATGCTGGATGGTTTTTAGATTTTTGTAAAAAGAATTCTGAATATTCGAGAATGGAAATCAAAAACTTTGTAGGTATTAAAGACAATGATTACGAGATAGAACAAATGAAGTTGAAAATTCGTGAACTCGAAGAAAAAAATCAGTCATTAAAAGAAGAAAATGAACAACTTAAAAATGAACTAACAAAAATAAAAGAAAACAATGAAGTTGAAAAAAATGGAAATACTGTGCCTAGTACATCTAAAGAAGAAGATTCTCGAAAAATATGTTTTATTATGGAAACAGACAAGGATTGTGTAGCTTGCAAAAATATGACAATCGCAAATGGAAGAAACATCCATAATTATGAATTTATATCTTGTGAGCAGTGTAATTCATTAGAAGAAGTTCAGAATATGGTAAAAGAGTCTCATAATAAGAATATAATATTGGCATTCAACCAAAACAAAGAGGATTCAAAGTCTTTTGGTGGTAGGAATGCAGCAACAAAATTACAAGTCCTATTAAGAGAAGATAACATTGATGTCGCAATTCATTTACCAAAAAGTCGTGGAACATGGTATCAAACATATACAGAACAATTTAAAAAAAATCCTATAAAAAATGAAGAAAAGAACACTAAAAATGTTGAACCATATAATATAGGCACTCGATAGATAAAGGTGGCAAGAGTGCCAGCTTTTTTGGTATAAGAAGTCTGTAATGTAAACAATGTTAAAAAAATAAAAATGGGACGCATTAACGTTAAACTTAAGCTATTAAATCAACATAAGATAAGAAAATGGAAATATGTGTTAAATAAGGAGGTAAATTTAAATATGAGATTTTTTGAATGGTGGAAGAATACTTCTAAAAATTCCGACACAGAATGTTATCAAAATGAGATTAAAAACAGTCAAAAGAATTCAAGAGTGAAAAATGTGAAAAGAGGAGCTAAATACTTATATGCAGGTTTTCTTGCATACTGTCTGTTTATTGTAGGAACGGGGAGTATTGGTGGTTACTATTTAAGTAATCCGAATGCAGATGCAAGTGTGAATATGCAAGGAAGTGGTGGTTATTCTAATTATTATAATTATGATCAAAGTGGTTCCATTTCTGTTACTGCATCAAGAAGTGGTAACAATGTTAATGTAACCGTTAGTGGTACAATTGCTTATAAGCCCCACTTTTGGGGTGGCTTTGGAGCTGTTATTACAGACCCTAATGGAAAAGTATTGAAACGTATACAAGATGCATCAACACCAGCTCCAAATAACACATATTATAAAGATATGTCGGCATTATCTTGCTCATTCACATATACAGGAGCAAATCCTACTGTTTGGATTTATGCAGGCCCTGGTATGCCTGGTGGAGAAGGGGATACATTACCTGCTTCATGGAGAACAGGCAATTCAACGAATTATACTATTGGTTCTGGAGGTATATATGTCGTGATTACACATCATAGTGTGACATTGGATGTACCAGCGGCTGTTTCGGACACATTGATATATAACGACAACGGAGGTTCTGGTGGGCCTGGTAGTCAATCTGTAAATGGAAATGCAACAATCTCATCCACAAAGCCGACTCGTGATGGATATGATTTTTTGTATTGGGCTTCGACAGGCACATGGGCAAATGAAGCGAAAACAGTTACAATCAATAATTCAACGATTGACAGAGCTTTTGTTCATTCCATCGGAAATAACAAGTATGAGATAATGGTACACACAAACGGAAGTATTGGAAGTGTTAAAGTCCCTATATGGACAGCGGATGGTAATCAATCTGATTTAGATTGGCATCCTTTAGGTTCGGGAAGCTGGACAAGAGATGGGCAATACTATAACTGGGGAGCACAAATAACACATAAAGGAGATCTTGCTGGTGCCTCACTTTGGATGCATATCTATGCTTGGACATCCAGTGGTGGATCCGTTGGAGTAGAGTATGGAGTGGTTCCTCATATCTTTTATTCTGGTGGTAGTTACACATATGTAAGTGGTGAAAAGAAGTCTACAACCCTATATGCTGTTTGGTCTGCCCCTCATACATATTCGGTGGTATATAATGGCAATGGAGCAACGGCTGGAAGTATGTCAAATAGTAATCATACATATGATACTGCGAAGAATTTAACTGCTAATGGATATACAAGAAATGGATATACATTCCTTGGATGGAGTACGAGTCCGAATGGAAGTGTTCAATATAGTGATGGAGAATCTGTGAAAAACTTGACTGCTACAAAGGGTGGTACTGTAAATCTATATGCTCAATGGAAACAACTTGGATATGAAGTTGAATACAATGGAAACGGATCTGATGGTGGAAGTACGGATGGACAGTTTGTACCATACAATCAAACTACATCATTGAACAAGAATGGTTACTATAAAAAGGGGTACAAGTTCAAAGAATGGAACTCAAAAGCTAATGGTAGTGGTGAAAGCTATAAAGATCAACAGAATATATCAGTTGATGAAAACAAGACAGTAACTAAACAATAAAAAAGATGGCAAGAGTGCCATCTTTTTTTAAGATTGAGGAATGCAAAAGAGAATCTGTAAAGTGATAACTAAAAAAGGTGGATGCGAAGCATCTGCTTTTTATGTGGTGAGAGACTGCGGGGCAGTGTTGGCTTGAGCTAAAGAGTTGCTTGATTGGTTTTGATAGTCGTAATGGTAGCAAGAGTATAGGGTGTATTTTAAAGTGTGGTTTGTATTGATTGAGTAGAAAAAGAAAAATTATGTGAAAATGGCATGCTTTTTTTAATGGATGAAGGACACAAAAATTGAACAACAGTCTAGTATAATGATTATATTATAAAGGAGAGATTAAATATGGAAATTATACAATTAAAAGATAATAAAAGATTCATTCCGTGTAATTATCATATCAATGACGATGTGATGATTCCTAGCTATTTGGATATGGAAACAGGTGCATTGATTCCACAGAATTTAAAAGATGATTATACATTTTGGAACAATGAGCTTGAAGAGAAAAATGAATATATCACATTTGAAAACAATAAAATCCCATTCGAATTAACAGAATATTGCGACGAGAATGAAAGTTTAGGGACTATTGCTAAATTTATAGATGGACACTTAACTTATGAAAATATGAAGTGTATGAAGGTTACTCCTAATGGCATACTCGATGGGTCATCTGTGGAGGATAGATATGTCCCATGTGTAGCAGGAGTTCTATTTGAACGAATTATAAATGATGTCCTAAATTATAATGGTTGGGGCGAAGTTACAAACTCATATATGGAAGTATCTAATCATATGTCCAATGGTGGAGAATTTCCTGTTAAACTCCATGATAAATGTGAATTAAATAATGTCACTTGGACGACAATAAAGCAAATTATTCAAAATTTGAGGGATTTATATAATGATTATGATGTGGATGAAGAAGCAATATTATATGTTGACACATTGACAGGACGAACAGATGATGGGACACCCCTTACAGATGTACTAGAGGATTGCAATCAGTATAAAAATGAACTAAACACTTTGGAAAAAGAATGTCGTACTAAAATGAAAAGTATTCAGACAAATGTACGAGATGGGAAATATATGGATGACTTTAAAGTTGTTTATCAGGCAAGCATAAAAGAAATTATTGAGAAATCAAAAAATAACAAACCTTCATTTTGTATTACTGATATAGGAAATTATAAAATAGACAGATTCTTAAAAGGATATGAGGAGAAAAGAAGTCTCTTGTCATCCAGTGAAAAGTCTCCTTATGAAGGATATGCGACAAGGGATAGAATTCTATATGATTTAAATCAACAAGCTTTGTCTGATACAACATTAGAGGCTAAATATCTAATTTCTGAAAAAGGATACTATGAAAATGAATTGATATTGAATTCTGGGAGCGATTTTTATTCAGTGAATAATCCAATCCAAGAAATGGCATGCAAGGCATTGGAAGTATATGTGCATACTGTAGCAAAAGATGAGCATATAACTCTTGGTATTTATAATGAAGATATATATCAAAAGACGTTAAAAATGAATATAGGGATGCTCGAATCTCTGAAACAAAATTTAGATCAATTTTATAACGATACTGGTATTGTGTGGGATGGAGTGTTCCAAAACAATAAAATATATATTGAAAGTGGAGAATATATAGAAAGTTTCAATTCTATACACGAAAGCACAAATTTGGGCGAATTAAGCAATGTAACATCTGAGGTACGGGTTAAAAATGCGATACGAAGAGAGTTGGATAAAATATCTCAAAACTGTACTCAAGACTTACATAATTTGATGTCTACGAAAAATGATGAGAAACAAAAACTAAGTGATGTAAATAAAGAAACACAATATGCAGATATAGATAAAAAATATATGAAAGATGTCATGAAAACATGTGGAACACAAAAAGATAAAAACTATATACAAAAATAGGTGGCAACATTGCAACATTGCCATCTTTTTTTGTGTTGTGAGAGTCACAAAAAGTGGACGGAAATAAGATAAAATCAAGTCATAAGATGAAAGGAAAAATATAAAATGGAAAGACAAATGCAAATTAAAGAATCAAAAGAAGAAATAAATGGATTTACTTTAGCAAAAAATACCGAAGAGATGGCAATTTTGAAAGTTATGGCCAAAACACCTTGGGAAATTGCACAACATCCATATTTAAGTTCGGATTATGAATATATAACTATGACTAAAGAAGAGAAGAACATTTTCACAATAGTGAAAACAGATGGAACTACATTTAGCTTTTCAAATCTCGAAATGACTGGTGCAAGTATTGGTAAATTAAAAGGTGAAGTATATGGTGCTCTTAAAAAGTATGGTGTTACTGTAGATATTCCAACTATGGAGTTGCCTCAAAAAATGGAGATTTACTATAATAGATTTACTCAAAGCTGGCAAGCCAACTTATCGTTTAAAGGCATTTCTAAAGAACAACAAATGTATCTTTATACCCAAAATGCAGAAGAAATGTGCAAGGAAATTGAGAAAAGATTTAGAATCAAATTTAAGCCATTGGTTCATGGGTATGCGCAGACTGGTATTGATATTTGGAAAACAGAAAGAGATTATTCGAAAGAAGTGGAACTTTCTCATAAAAAGGAGCAACAATCTGAAAAGAAGAATATGCATAGTAATGTAAATCCGAAAAACATTATAAAAACACATAGCAAACAAGAAAAAGATGACAAAGAAAAATAAGGTGGCAACGATGCCACCTTTTTTTGTAGGATGGAGGACACAAAAAGCGGACGTAAATTATATAAAATCTAAGTATAAGATGAAAAAGGAGAAATGGAGAAATGAAGTATGAAAAGATATTTAAACAATAGTGACCGATTTGTTTTATGTGAATATCATGCACTAATACTAAGTGAGATATTAAAAAATAAAATCGATGTAACGATTCCAAGTTATCTAGATATGGAGACTGGAGCACTGATTCCACAAAATAATGAAGATAGTTATACAATATACATGGAGAAAGCTAATCAACTGAATGGCTATATATTTCCAAATATTTATCAATTCGTTACGTTTGATGAGGACAAACTTCCTCACAATTTTAAAAAATATTCTGAGGATGGTGAAAGTTTAGAAGTATGCGAATTTGTCCCTGCAAGCACTACATACAACAAAGAAAATATTCCATGTGTTATGGCAATTGCAATTGAATCATGTGTAAGAAACATACTAGAACAACATGGGTGGGAGGTTAGAGAAAGTGGAGATACTTACCATTTTCTAGCCGTGATGTCAGGAGGATTTAGTTTTACTTTACCTTTTAGTGTATCTGAATTAACACAGTATCCTCTAGATTACGAATACTTGTATAAAAAACTTAATGCTCTTCATCAATATGCATTAAAATATGATGTTGAACTACATGCTAAACAAATTATGGATGTAGAAGAAAATATATGTTCAGGGATATTTATAGACGAAGTTCTTGATGATTGCAATGAATACAAAGAAAGATTAATTTCTGTTACAGAAATATGTCTAAATAAATGGAGAGAAATATATTCTCAAATACAACATGGAACATTTAGAAATGAATTTGAAAAAGAATATAATACTTACGAAAAGCAATTTGAAAATATCAAAGAAATAAACGATATACAAGCCTTTGCTAGATATAATGTAGAAGAGGCACTTTTGGACTACGAGCAGCAAAAAGGAATCAATTATGAAAATCTTACATACATAGAAGACACACAACATCGATATGAAGTGGTAGAGTGGTTGATACAAAACGAAGAAAACAAGTATATAAACAAAGATAAACTTGATTGGGTAAAACTATTCACTGACAATAAAGATTATATTGAGTATGGTGAAAATCTTGTACCTGAAATAAAAGAGCATATTCAAAGAAAAGCAAGCGGACTACAATATAAAGAAGTTTGTAAGATGCGAGTTCAAGAAGCAGTAAAAATATAAATGTCAACTTAAAAATGTACAGTTTTGATCATTTAAGAATGTACAATAT
>JAFEHB010000284.1_pt1 | contig 45206 bp, 33 predicted proteins | sample 9267121 | NCBI WGS metagenome assembly JAFEHB01 (sample SAMN17103336, study PRJNA684904) | human gut metagenome | isolation source: diarrhea sample from child under the age of five | host: Homo sapiens | place: South Africa: Mafikeng, Mafikeng Provincial Hospital | collected 2019-09 | reverse complement strand
TTTACTGCAGTTATGGAGTGCACAAGAGTGAATGTAGGGGATTGAAAGGGCGGAAACATCTAAAAAAGCTCTTTGATACGCCTATATTCACGCTTGTTCTTCGTGATTCACGGTTGTGGCCGTAAAATAATGGTGCCGATGACCGGACTTGAACCGGTACGGTATTGCTACCGAGGGATTTTAAGTCCCTTGCGTCTGCCGATTTCGCCACATCGGCGCATTTCATGCTTTGATATTATATTAAATTAAAGCCTCATTGTCAATAATTTACTAAAATTTTTTCAAATTCAAACAGGTATTACGCACATATTTTGCGCCGTGTTTTATTGACGGCGCAAAATTTATGTAGTAAAATATCAATAAGTTGCAAGATAAACCGCAAAATCGACGCTTTTTGCCGGTTCGTCTTTGCAACTTGGGCTTATACAGTTTAATATTTGATAAAAAATACGGTTTCGCGGTTCTTGCCGCGAATTAAAAGGGAATCCGGTTAAAATCCGGAACAACCGCCATTACTGTGTTTGACGTAAGAGAGTCCGATCCATTGGAGCTTTCCGAGAAGGCGACTCTTCCCGTGATGTATGGGATCATAAGTCAGGAGACCTGCCGTATTTTTATGGTTAAACACAACTTTGGTGAGAAGAGTGCAGCCGATTTATCAGCTTTTGATTTGTGCTGTCGGTGCACTCTTTGCCCGATTGCACAAGATTTTTTCGTTGGTTAATTTGTTGCACTCTCCCTGCTTTTCGGCAGGGAGAGATTTTTTGTGTTCGGAGGATTTTATGTTTGGCGACGACAAAGAAAAATGGGCAGTAAATGAGCTTGTGCGTAAATCCGAGGAGCTGAAAAGGCTTCCGCGAAAAGACGATTTTGATGACGCCACACGCTCGCGAATTAAGGCATTTTTAGGCCCTTGGCCGCGCGCTCTCGAAAAAGCCGGTCTTAAAACTCCCGGCGGGAAGCGCAAAAAGTAAAGAGTTTTGAAAGGAGTAAGGTATGTTAAAACCTAAAAAGACAGTAAAGAAATGTCTGTCATGGCTTCTTGCTCTTGTGATGATATTGTCTGTGATACCCGTTGCGGTACTTGCCGCACCGGCTGATCTTTCAATATCGTCGGCAAAGGAGCTGCTCGCGTTCTCCGAAAAGGTGAACGGCGGTGAAGACTTTTCGGGAAAAACAGTAGAGCTTACAGCCGATATCGACCTCGGCGGAGAAGGCTCCGAATGGACGCCGATAGGCTCCCCGTCATCGGCTTTTGCCGGAACATTCGACGGAAACAACCACGTAATCAGCGGACTTTACATTTCTTCGGGCTCCAATGCGGGACTTTTCGGAAAGGTAAACGGCGGTACGATTAAGAATGTTACGGTTAAGGGCAGCGTCAGCGGATCTTCATCGGTTGCAGGCGTTGTCGGTTACCTCAATGCAGGCAATATAATTGGCTGCGGAAATAATGCCGATGTCAGCGGCTCTTCGGGAGTCGGCGGCGTAGTGGGCTATGTCGGCGGCGCGTCTACCGTTTCGGGCTGCTACAATTCGGGTAATGTCAGCGGTACAACAGGCTACATAGGCGGCGTAAGCGGTCAGCATTGGCGCGCAGGCAAACTCGAAAACTGCTATAACACAGGCAAGGTATCGGGTCCTGCCTCTGTCGGCGGCGTAGCCGGCGGACACAAAGCGGCGTCTCCCGAGCTTGTAAATTGCTACAATGCAGGTACGGTTGAAGACTCGGCAGGCTACCAAAACAATATCGGCGCATTGATAGGCGCCACAAGAGGAACGGTGGAGAACTGCTATTATCTCTCAACCTCGTCTTTCGCGGCAACAGGCAATAAAGGCGATGTTGACGGCGCGGCAAAGGTTGACTCCGTAACCGAGACTATGCTCGGTTCAGCATTCATAAAGGATGAAGAGGGAATAAACGGCGGCAATCCCGTGCTTTCTTGGCAGGGCAAAACTCCCGACATTATAATAGCGTCGTACAGTCAGTTGAAGGCGTTTGCCGACAGCGTAAACGACGGCAACTCTTACGAGGGTAAGCTCATCCGCCTCAATGTGAATATCGAACTCGGCGGTGCCAATAACCCGTGGACGCCGATAGGCTCCCCGTCATCGGCTTTTGTCGGAACATTCGACGGAAATAACCACGTAATCAGCGGACTTTACATTTCTTCGGGCTCCAATGCGGGACTTTTCGGAAAGGTAAACGGCGGTACGATTAAGAATGTTACGGTTAAGGGCAGCGTCAGCGGATCTTCATCGGTTGCAGGCGTTGTCGGTTACCTCAATGCAGGCAATATAATTGGCTGCGGAAATAATGCCGATGTCAGCGGCTCTTCGGGAGTCGGCGGCGTAGTGGGCTATGTCGGCGGCGCGTCTACCGTTTCGGGCTGCTACAATTCGGGTAATGTCAGCGGTACAACAGGCTACATAGGCGGCGTAAGCGGTCAGCATTGGCGCGCAGGCAAACTCGAAAACTGCTATAACACAGGCAAGGTATCGGGTCCTGCCTCTGTCGGCGGCGTAGCCGGCGGACACAAAGCGGCGTCTCCCGAGCTTGTAAATTGCTACAATGCAGGTACGGTTGAAGACTCGGCAGGCTACCAAAACAATATCGGCGCATTGATAGGCGCCACAAGAGGAACGGTGGAGAACTGCTATTATCTCTCAACCTCGTCTTTCGCGGCAACAGGCAATAAAGGCGATGTTGACGGCGCGGCAAAGGTTGACTTAGTAACCGAGACTATGCTCGGTTCGGCATTTGTTTCGGGCGACACAAATCCGAAGCTTGCTTGGGAAAGCCTTGTTTCCGCAGATAAGCCCGTTCGTCCTTCGTTCAGCGAGGGAACCGAGCTTTCGGCAAAGCTTTCGGGTTACATTAAAGAGGCAGTCAAGAGCTCAAAAACCAAAGCGGGGCTCACTTCCGCCGACACTCTTTTGGGCAATGAAAGCTATATGTCAGGCGCCAGCTCTACGGCTACCGACTGGATGGCACTTGCTATGGGTCGTTACGGATATTTCGATTCCGTAGACGGAAAATATACTTATCTTATCGACGACGGCACAGGCTACACCGACTATCTCAATGCCATGAAGTCATACGTCGAAAAGACATACACCGAAAACGGCGGTACACTTCACAGCGTAAAGGCTACCGAGTGGCACAGAGGCGTTGTTACAATAGCGGCTCTCGGCGGCGACCCCGCAAGCTTCGGAACATATAACGGTCATCCGATAAATCTTATCGCGGACGGCAGCTATAACTGCAAGGTAAAGGGCGGTCCCGGCAAACAGGGTATAAACGGCTGGATATGGGGTCTTATTGCTCTTGATACCGGTATGTATGAGGTTCCGAGCGACGCCGCATATCAGCGTGAGCTTTTCATAAAAGAAATACTTAAAATGCAGCTTACCGACGGCGTAGACGGCAATAAATACGGCGGCTGGGTTCTCGGCGGTTACGGTTCATCGTCGGATGTCGATATTACCGCTATGGCAATACAGGCGCTCGCTCCTTATTACAATGACGATACCGTGTATACATATAAAAATGAAATTTCGGGCGACGAAGTTTCAAAAACGGTTCGTCAATGCGTGGACGAAGCATTTGACCGCTTAGGCTCAATGATGAACGATAAAGCGGGCTTTACTTCCTGGAATACCGATAACTCCGAAAGTATAGCTCAGGTTATAGTTGCGCTGACTTCTGTCGGAATCGACCCCCAAAAGGACAGCAGATTTATAACCTCCGACGGCTTAACGCTCCTTGACGGACTTCTGAGATTCCGCGATACAAACGGCGGCTTCTGCCATGTTGTCGGCAACGGCTGGAACAGTATGGCAAACGATCAGGCAACTTACGCTCTCGTAGCTTATTGGAGATTTGAAAATAAGATGAGAGCACTTTATGATATGCGCGGCGACTGGAGCGCGGAAACCAAAGCGGCAATCACGGACGCAGTAAGCGCCATAGACGCTCTTCCTCTGCCGACGGACGCAAATTATAAGTCTGCGGCAAAGAGCGCACTCGCAAAATTCCGTGCGGTTCCCGAAAACGAACGCAGATACGTAAATAATTATTCGGCTCTTGTTTCGGCAATAGAGCTTGTCGGCGGCGAGGGAGAGCTTGACTCAAATACGCCGTACATCACTTCTATCGCGGTTACAAAAGCACCCGATAAGACCGAATATTATGACGGCGACTCTTTTGACGCTGCCGGCATGGAGGTTACCGCATATTACAGCGACGGAGCGCAAAAGCCCGTAACGGATTATGAGATAATTTCCGGTGATTCACTTGAAGTCGGAACTCAAAAGGTATGTATAAAGAGCGGTAAACTCAAGACCTTTGTAACAGTTACGGTAAAGGATAAAATCCCGTGGGAGGGCTTGGGCTCCGAGACTTCACCGTACCTTATAAGCACGGCAGAGGACCTTTACAATCTGTCATATTACGTAAATACCAAGCTTATGGCAACTACCGGTGTTTACTTTGAAATGACCGATAATATCGACCTCAGCGACTATGACAACTGGACCCCGATAGGCTCTGACAGAAATCAGTTTGACGGTGTATTTGACGGCGACGGATATGTCATAGACAATCTTACTTCTCTCCGCGGCGGACTTTTCGGAACTGTCTGCCAAAATGCCGTAATTAAGAATGTCGGTGTCGCAAGCGGCGAAATCGGCAAAGAAAATATATACACTTCGTTCCTCGGCGGTATCGCCAAATGGAGTAACGGCGCAGACTTTATAAACTGCTGGAACGGTGCCGATATTTACGGCAGCGGTTACATGGGCGGTATAGTCGGTACAGTGCGCGACGGCGGCAAAAGTAATATCACGGGCTGCTACAACGTAGGCTCGCTTTATGCAAGCAGCGGCCATACAGGCGGTATTGTAGGACATCTCGATACTACAAGACGTGATACTTCGGTTGAGGTTACCATAGACAACTGCTACAACCTCGGAAGCATAAACGGTATTTATTCACTCGGCGGCATTGTAGGACAGGCTCAGGACGGCCACACCATAGTCAATTGCTATAACGCAGGTAAAATAACTTCCGCATCCGACGGTCAGGCAGGCGCAATAGCAGGCTCGCTCACAAATGATAACAGGGTCCAAGAATGCTATTATGACTCTTCCGTTACAGAGAACGGAATCGGAAACGGTGACGGAAGTACCACAGGCGAGACAACCGAGTTTATGAAATCTCCCGAATTCCTCGCGCTTCTCGGCGAAAAATTCAAAAAAGACGAATATTCTCTTGTAAACGGCGGCTATCCGATCCTTTATTGGCAAAAGACTTTTGATGCCGACGATGTAAACGAGGTTGTCGAAAAAATCAACGACATCGGCGATGTAACGGCGGACAGCGGCGTTAAAATAAACGAGGCAAGAAACGCATATGACAATCTCGACGACGATTTAAAGCCGTACGTTTCAAATCTTGATGTGCTTTTGAACGCCGAAAAAGAGCTTTCCGAAATAATAAGCCTCAAAGAAGCCAAAAAGACAGCACTCGAGCAGCTCGAGAGCTACAAGGACGCTTCGGATTACACACTCAATCGTGAGGCATTTAACAAGGCTCTCGAAAAAGGTATGGCTGATATAAGTGCGGCGAAGAATAAGGACGAAGTGAATACCGCTTTGATAAAAGCCAAGGCGGCACTTGACGAAATTCCGACAGATTCGTCACTCGGTAGCAATGACAACGGAAATGTCAATGTACCGTCGGTACCGGGTACAGACGGGAATACGTCAAATTCCGGAAATACCGCCGATACGGATATTAAGGGCGTTTCAATTCCCAAAACAGGCAGAATCGGAAATGCGGCGGTTGCATTTTTAATGTTCTCTTCTTTTGCTGCGGCAATGGCTGTTACCGCCAAACGCAAAAAGGACGAAGAATAAGACGGATTGATTACGTACCCGACGGGGCATTTTGTCTCCGGCGGGTACATCGCTTACACTAAACCGAAAAATGCCGATTATCGGCGGATTCATTTTGCAAGGGAGGTATATACCACGGATAAAAACAAAACCAAAAGAGCTCTTATTTGCTTTTTTATGTGTTTTTTGCTTATTCTGCCGTCGTCTCGGGTTTTTGCCGCGGCAGGCCCTACGCTCAGAACTACGCTTTCCGACAATACAACTCAGCGCGGAAGCAAAAAGACATTTGACGTATGGGCGAGAAATGCGTCAGGCGAAAAAATAAAAGCGACGGTTACGTTTAACGGCGAAAAGCTTTCGCCCACATGGGACGATAACGAAAAATCAAGCTATACCCTTAACTTTACCTTTGAGGGCGATAACACGGTTGTCGTTTCGGCATCGTCCGACGGCGGGCGAAAAAAGCAGCTTACATATCACATTAACTACGAGAAAGCGCGGCAGGGCGAAAAAATCGGCACGGCTGTTTGGAGCGTCGAAATGTTCACCATAGGCTGCGGATATCTCGTGTATCCCCAAAAAGTAAATATATACGAGGGCGAGACGTCCGCTCAGCAGCTTTTGCGCCTGCTTAACGAAAACGGATATGTGGGTTATTACGGCGGCAGCGTAAGCTCTTCGTTTTACCTCGCATATGTAGCCGACGGTACGGCGTCTGCGGCGAGATATAACAATTATCAGAGAAGCTCGTCCGCTTCGTCTCCGAAAGCACTCGGAATTTCACCGACAATACCGTCTGTTTTGGTGCCGCATCTTAAAAGCACAATGACGTTTTATGACCCTGGCGATTATGAGAAAAACTGGAAAGGCCATCTCGGTGAATTTGTAATAACAAACGGCTCGGGCTGGATGTATTCCGTCAACAACGTTTTCCCGAATGTCGGTTTTGCCGATACATACCTTTCCGACGGAGATATCGTCAGAGTACAGTTCACTCTCGGCTACGGAGCGGATATAGGCGGCTTCGGTGCTATGGGAACCTCAATTCCGAATGTCGAAAATCAGCCGAAATCCGGCTATTTTTCGGTGGCGAATAAGGACTCGCTTACAAAGGCAATAGAAAGAACCATTTATTCGGGTCTTATAACGCGCTCAAATGTAAAAAATGCATACGCCGCGGCATTATCCGTTGCCGAGACGCTTGACGCTTCGCAAAGCGCGGTCGATAACGCGGTTTCCGCTATCAATTCGGCACTTCAAAATCCGGGGTCGGAAACAAACTCCGCTCCTGCGGATGCTCCTTTGTCCGTCGGCGGCAGCGGCGCTCATGTGTCCTCCGGTGCGGCATTAGGCGGCAAGAATGCGTCGGGCGGCGCGGCAGCTGCCGCTTCCGGTGGGTCTGCCGACGCTGTCGCGGCTTCGGCTGCGGAGGAATCCGCTTTTTCCGAGACCGATGCGGGAACGGAGGAGATAACCGAAGCTTCAGAGGCTCTTTCCGAGAGCGAAGAGAGCACGGAAAACGCCGTATCATTGTCGGAAAACAAAAAATCAAAAACGCTTGTCACGGTAATATGCTTGGTATCGGCATTTATCGTTTTGGCAGGCGGAGTATGCTTTATTGTGTTTTATGTAAAGAAACGCCGCAAAAACGGCGAAAAAGAAAAATCTGTTAAGGAGAGCTCTTCCCAAAAATGACAAAACGTGTTATTTCGGTGCTTTTATGCGTCCTGTGTGTTATATCCTCAATTTCTTTCATCGTATCGGCAAAAGAGAATAAGGAGTATACGTCCGACAATTTTCTTAGCGTCGCGGACGGTATTATCGCATGGAAAAAAGCCGATAACGGCTCGGAACCCGACGGATATTTGATTAACGATAAATATTTGGAAAATGCGGGTACTACTCCGGGGGATTGGTATCCCATAGCTCTCGGCAGACTCGGAATACAGGATAACAACGAGGGCTACCTTGCGGTCATAAAAGACAGGGTAGAGGAGCGTTATCGCGAAAGCGGAAGGCTCAGTGCCGCAAAGGCAACCGAGTGGCACAGAATAGCACTCGCCGTTCTCGCTATGGGCGGCGACCCGACAAATTTCGGAACCGACGAAAACGGCGCGCCGATAAATCTGATAGCGGACGGAACCTACGACCGCGGCAAGACAACGCCGCTCGGAAGACAGGGCATAAACGGCTGGATATGGGGGCTTATAACTCTTGACAGTATGCGCTATGCCGTGCCTGACGGAGCGTACAACACCCGCGACGATATAATCGTTGAAATAATTTCAAAGCAGCTTTCCGACGGCGGATTTGCCCTGAGCTCGGATGATGCAGACCCCGATATTACCGCTATGGCGATAACGGCACTCGCACCATATTATAATTCCGAAAAAATATATTCTTATCACAGAAAAGCGTTGTCCGCCGATGAGAGCAAAACGGTGCACGAGGTTGTTGATGAAGCGGTTTTGTGCCTTTCACGTCTGCAACTCGACACGGGCGACTACAAAAGTTGGGGAACTCAGAATGTAGAGAGTACCGATTGGGTGGCGGTGGCGCTGTGCAGTCTTAATATCGACCCTCTCTCGGACAGCCGTTTCATAAAAAACGGCAACACCCTTTTTGACGGTATAATGCGTTACAGAATGACGGACGGCGGATTTGTCCATTCGTTTACCTACGACCCCGACAATCCCACATCTTTGCCCGATAAATCAAATACCATGGCGTCGGAGCAGACCCTTTATACCATGGCATCTCTTTGGCGGCAAAAAAACGGTATGAGAACTCTTTTCGATTTCAGAAAAGAGCAGAGCTCCGCGCTTAAATCGCGAATAAACGACCTTACTTCCGACATTTCAAAAATCGGCAATAAGACCGATAAACAAACGCTTCGCGAGCTTCTTGCGGTTTTTTATTCGTTGCCCGAAACAGAGCGGTGCTACGTGAGCAATTATTGGACTTTGTCCGATGAAGCCAAAAAACGCGGAATAGACGTTTCGGAAATAGCGGGTGAAACCGCGGTGATTGTGTTTTCGGATGATGACGCAAACGACGACGCCATTTTGTATTTTACCGATTCCGACCGTGCAATGGTTGACTCTCTGCCCGAAAAACTCACTACGGAGCAGTATGTTTTGGTTGTAACATTGCTTGATAAGCTCGAAAGGAGTGAAGATTTTGACGGTAAAGACGCATATCTCCGAAAGCTTGTTTCGGCAAAGGAGCAAATTGCCGCGGTTCAGGCGGAAATAGATTCGCTGAACGACGACATTAAAGCCGAGCTTTATCCGTTTGATAAAATCACGCTCAAGGATAGGGGCAAGGTGAATAAAATCGTTAAACGCTATAACGCGCTCAGCGAATATGACAGAGCAAAAATCGAGCGTTGGGAGGATGTCGTCAAGACAAAGACAAAGCTTGACAATATCGTTCGCGCCATAGTAATATCTGTTGTACTGTTTGTTTTAGCGGTAGGACTTACCGTGTTTATAATTATAAGAATCAGACGCCGTAAGATGAAAAAAACTCTCGAAATGGAGGAGCTTGCGGCAATGTATAAGGATGAAGACGACGAAATGCGGTAATTTTTTCTCGTGGAAGGGGAGTCATAATTGAAAAAAGATATTTTGGCGCTCCTGTCGTTGGCGCTGATAATAGCAGTATTGATTCACGGCACAAACATTCAGTCCGTTGACGAGTACTACCTTACTCATATCGACGATATAACCCCGCAGAGCGAGACGGTTTTTATCAGTATTCGCTGTGATACCGTGCTTCAAAATTACGACGAGCTTGACAAAGTCCTGCAATCAGATAAATACGTGCCGCAAAACGGCGTTATATTGCCGGAAACCGAATATGTGTTAAGACCCGGCGACACCGTTTTTGATATACTTGACAGGGCGGTAAGGTATAATAAAATACAGATGGAGTATCAGGGTGCCGATAAAAACAGCTATGGCAGCGTATACGTTCAGGGTATAAATTATCTGTACGAATTTTCCTGCGGACCGCTTTCGGGTTGGATGTATCAGGTGAACGGCGAATTTCCGAATTACGGATGCTCAAAATACAAACTGAAGGACGGCGACCGAATAGCATGGGTCTATACCTGTGATCTCGGCAAGGATGTCGGCTGTATATGGATGGGAGATGAAACGGGATGAAAGCTTTCGGCGGATATCATCCGGCTGTTACTTTTACATATTTTATATCTGTGCTGTTAACGGCTATGTTTGTATGGAATCCCGTAATACAGCTCACAGCACTCTTCGGCGGCATTATGTTTTCGCTTATGCTCGTGAGGAAAAAGGCTATTTTAAGCGATATGGGCTTTTATCTTCCGCTTTTTCTGCTTGTGGCTGTTACAAATCCTCTGTTTTCACATAACGGCGTTACTCCGCTTTTCTTTATGAACGGTAACCCGGTAACGCTTGAAGCGGTTGTTTACGGCGTTTTTATCTCGGTGATGGTTGTCGGAGTGCTGTTTTGGTGTAAGTGCTATAATGAAATTATGACCGAGGATAAATTCTTGTATCTGTTCGGCAGAATTATCCCAAAAATGTCGCTTGTGCTTTCCATGGCTCTCAGATTTGTTCCGATGTTTAAAAGACAGATGAAAAATGTGAGCAGAGCGCAAAAGGCAATGGGGCTTTATTCGCAAAAAAGCTATGTTGACAGATTACGCGGCGGAATACGAGTGTTTACGGCGATGATTTCGTGGTCGCTTGAAAATTCCATGGAGCTGTCGTCGTCTATGAGAGCGCGCGGATACGGTCTGCACGGCAGAACAAACTTTTCGCTGTTTAAATTCGGGGCGAGAGACGCGGCGGTTTTATTGTCGGGATTATTGCTTTTTGTTGCCGTACTCATAGGCGTCGGCAGCGGAAGCATCGATTTTACATTTTATCCGGAGCTCGGCAGAATCAGCCTTTCGTTAAAATCGTTAATTACTTACATTTCGTTTTTTATATTATCGTTTCTTCCGTTTTTTATTGAGGTAAAGGAGAATTTAAAGTGGAAATATTACATATCGAAAATTTGAATTTCCGTTACCCCAAGGCGGAAAAAGACACTCTTCACAATATTTCTCTTAACATCGGGCAGGGTGATTTTACTGTAATATGCGGCGCAACGGGCTGCGGAAAGACCACCCTTTTAAAGCTGATTAAAAACGAGCTTGCTCCCGCAGGTGAAAAGAGCGGCGAGATACTCTATAACGGTAAAAGCATCGATTCACTCAGCCTTCGCGAGAGTGCATGTGCCATAGGGTTTGTCGGGCAAAATCCCGATAATCAGATAGTTACGGACAAGGTTTGGCACGAGCTGTCGTTCGGTCTTGAAAATCTCGGCGTGCCGCAAAACGTAATTCGCCGCAGAGTGGGTGAGATGGCGAGCTATTTCGGCATACAGGATTGGTTCCGCAAAAAAACAGACGAGCTTTCGGGCGGTCAGAAGCAGCTTTTAAATCTTGCGTCGGTTATGGTAATGCAGCCCAAGGTGCTTATCTTAGATGAGCCCACAAGTCAGCTTGACCCCATAGCCGCGGCTGATTTTATAGCGACGCTTAAGAAGCTGAATACCGAATTCGGCATTACCGTGCTTTTGGTAGAGCACCGTCTTGAGGATGTTTTCCCGATAGCCGACAAGGTTTTGCTTATGGAAAGCGGCTGTGTGCTTTTATATGATTCACCGCGTGCCGTCGGCAAAAATCTTAAAAAAATAAATCCCGAGCACCCTATGCTCAAGGGCCTTCCGAGTGCCGTAAGGCTTTACAATCTGCTCTCGTCGGACGAAGTCTGCCCGCTTACGGTTAAAGAGGGGCAGGAGTTTTTCAGACGTAATTTCAAAAGGAGTATAGACTTTTCCGACGGTGATAAATCAGAATATTCCGATAAAACCGATACGGCAATCGAGCTTAAAAATGTTTGGTTCAGATATGAAAGAGATTTGCCCGACATTCTGCGCGGCGTAAATCTTAAAGTGGATCGCGGCGAGATAATTTGTATTCTAGGGGGCAACGGCACGGGAAAAACGACAATGCTGAATGTTATTTCGGGTCTTAATAAGCCGTACCGCGGCAAAATAAAGATAGACGGCAAAAAAATCAAGGATTATAAGGGCAATTCGCTGTACCGAAAGAAGCTTGCATATCTGCCGCAAAATCCGCAGACGGTATTTTTAAAGGATACCGTTTCGGGCGATCTCGAAGAAATGCTCAAGGCGATGGAGTATAAAAAAGAAGAGCGCGAAGAAAAAATACGCGATATTTCCGAAAAACTCGGTATAACGGATTTGCTTACGAAGCATCCTTATGACCTCAGCGGCGGTGAACAGCAAAAATGCGCCCTTGCGAAAATGTTGCTTTCAGAGCCTACAATACTGCTTTTGGACGAACCGACAAAGGGACTTGACGCCTTTTCAAAGTCCTCGCTTTTGAATGTATTGAAGAAGCTTAAATCGGACGGAATAACGGTTGTTATGGTAACTCATGATGTTGAGTTTGCCGCTGTCGGTGCCGATAGGTGCGCGCTGTTCTTTGACGGCGAAATCATTTCTTCCGATGCGCCGAATTCGTTTTTCGCAGAAAATAATTTTTATACGACGGCGGCAAATCGCATAGCCCGTCCGCTTTGTCCCACAGCGATAACGAGTGAAGAGGCGGCTGAGTGCTGCCGCGGAAACGGAGAAGATAATGGTTAAAAAATGGCTTTCGTATATTTTTCCGTGCATTTTGGTGCCTGCGGCGGTTTTGCTCGGTGCCACAGTGTTTAAAGATAAACAGTATGCATGGATATCGCTTTGCGTTGCAGTGTTGTCGTGCGTTCCGTTTTTTCTCGCCTTTGAAAAGGGAAAAAGCGGTACAAAGGAAATGATTTTAATAGCTGTTATGGTCGCGTTGTCGGCAGTCGGCAGACTTATTTTTGCGTGGGCACCCAGCGTAAAACCGGTGACGGCACTCGTTATAATAACAGCGATGTATTTCGGCCCACAGGCAGGCTTTATGACGGGTGCGCTGACCGCCGTAATATCGAATTTTTATTTTGGGCAGGGTCCATGGACACCGTTCCAGATGTTTTCGTGGGGTATAGTCGGGCTTATAGCCGGAGTTTTCGCTCTGCAGCTTAAAAAGAGTCTTGTGTTCAGAATAATTTACAGTGCCGTTTCGGGAGTGCTGTATTCTTTGCTTATGGATATTTATACAACCCTTTGGTATGACGGCACGTTTAATCTGACGCGGTATATTGCCGCTGTTACGTCGGCTGTGCCCGTTACGCTTACCTATGTAGTTTCCAATGTTGCATTTATAATAGTGCTTGCAAAGCCTATAGGCTCGGTTCTTGAACGAATTAAGACAAAATACGGAATGCAATAATGCATTCGTATAAAATCGTTCACCTTTACTTTTACCGTGCCGATAGAAGACTTTTTTATCTGAAATGATGCCGTAATCGCCGTTTTTGCGCAAACATTGACGGATTTTACCATGCAAATCTGTTTTGCGTAGGCACAAAACCCTTATTGATTGCAATAAATTAAAATATTTGAATAAATCATTTGACAAAGGTATGTACGTTTGGTAAAATATATAAGCTCTTTGTTGAGTTCAATAAATCGAATACGGAGAGTTATCGAAGTGGTCATAACGGGCCTGACTCGAAATCAGGTAATCCCTAACGGGACCGAGGGTTCGAATCCCTCACTCTCCGCCAATGCGGCTTAGACCGCACAACAAGCCGCAAAGCAACATTGCTTTGCGGCTTTTTAACATAACAAAATAATAGGATATTATAAACATTTCTCTTGTATATGGAGTTAGTATTATGGGGCTTATTAAAAAAATTATTGCAAAACACAAAGAACGAGTAAAAGTCAGAAACGAGGCTTGTGACAATCTTATTGCGCAAGTTGATACAGCTATACAAGAAATAAATTTATTGTTTTCAGATTCTCAATCTTTTGTTGATCCAGGCAAAGAAATTGAATGGAGCAACCACAATGCCTCTCTGATTGCAGATATGAATATATTTAACATTCAAAAATTGAAAAAGGCAACACACTATAAAATGTTATTGGAGAAACAAGCGGAATTATATCGCAACGCCAACTCTCTTAAACAACAAATAAGCGTTCACAATGATAGAGTTGCTGATGCAAAAATACAAAATGCATATGCATTGATTGGAAATGTCGAGGGACGAAAATTAGACAAACAACAAATGACTTGTATTGTCAAAGATGCTCACAACCATCTTGTAATTGCTGGGGCAGGAACGGGCAAAACAACTACTGTAGTTGGGAAAATTAAATTTCTATTAAAATCGGGGAAATATAAACCGGAAGATATTTTGGTATTGTCTTTTACAAATGCTTCCGCAAGTGAGATGAGCCAACGAATCAACCAAGAAACCGGTTGCAACATAGATGCATCTACATTTCACAAACTTGGGTTAAACATTATTACTAAGGTAAATGGTATCGTTCCTAAAATAACACAATTAAATCTACGCAAGTTTGTTAAAGAACAGTTGCTGCTGAATATGCAATCAGATGCATATTTAAATTTATTGAGCTCATATTTATTGTATAATCGTGTTGTTTCAAAGTCCGAGTTTGAATTTAAAACACAATCAGAATATGAAGAGTATTTACGATTGAATCCACCTACTACAATAAACAACGAAACCGTAAAAAGCTATGGTGAAATGGACATAGCAAACTTTTTAACGCAAAACGGAATACAATATATTTATGAACATCCTTATAAAGTCGATACCCGCACAAGTGAATACGGACAATATAATCCGGATTTTTATTTACCTGAATATGATATTTACATTGAATATTTTGGTATAAATAAGGATGGCGAAGTTCCTTCCTATTTCAAAGGTGTTAATGGAATGACAGCCACCCAATCATATCAGGCATCTATGAAATGGAAACGGGAAACACATAGTACTAATGACACTATCTTAATTGAGTGTTATGCTTATGAAAAATTCGATGGTGTTTTGCTTGATAATTTAAAGGAAAAGCTTTCTGCAAAAGATGTAAAACTAACTCCTAAAACTACAAAAGAATTATGGGAACAAGTATCTGCTGACGGCGATTCTATTCTTGACGGTGTTATTGAGTTATTTGAAACTGTTATCAATCTTATAAAAAGCAATGGATACACAATCGCTACTGTGCGGCAATTAAATATCGGAAACAGCAATGCTCAAAACAACAATATGGTTCTGTCACTTCTTGAACCTATATTTAATGCATATTGTAACTATTTGAGTGAACATAAAGAAATTGACTTTAATGATATGATCAATATGGCAACAAAGTATGTGGAGCAAGGAAAATATGTCAGTCCTTACAAATATGTTATTGTTGACGAATATCAAGACATTTCTAAGGCTCGTTATTCTTTGTTATGCAGAATGAGAGAATCTAATGATTATGACCTATTTTGTGTGGGCGATGATTGGCAAAGTATTTATCGTTTTGCCGGCAGTGACATCGGATATATTTTGAATTTTGAGCAATATTGGGGTTCTACTGAAATCAGTAAAATTGAAACTACTTATCGTTTTACTCAAAAGCTCATAGAAATTAGCGGCAATTTCATAATGCAAAATCCCGTTCAAATCAAAAAGTCCATCAAAGGAAAAAATGATACTGTCGGGTTTGCTTTAGGTGAAATCAGCGGATACACTGATAAATTCTCTATTGAGTTTATGACTAAAAAACTTGAAGATTTGCCAAGAGGTAGTAGTGTTTTCTTCATCGGAAGATACTCGTTTGATGCAAAATTGTTGAGTGATAGCGGATTATTTGAATGTCAGTACAACAATGTAAGCGGATTTGTGGAAGTAAAATATCGCAAGCGAATCGATTTAAAAATGAGTTTTATTACTGCACACAAGTCCAAAGGATTACAGGCAGATTATATTTTCATCATCAATAACAAAAAGTCAAGAATGGGTTTTCCCAGTAAAATACAGGATGCAGCAATCCTAAATCTATTACTTGATAATTGCGATCAATACCCATATGCAGAGGAACGCCGCCTTTTCTATGTTGCATTGACAAGAGCGAAGAAAAAAGCCTTTCTTGTTACTGTCAAAAATCAAGAATCCGAATTTGCTATGGAACTAAAAGAACGCTACGGCGAGGAACTCAAACGAGAACAATGGGAATGTCCGTTATGTGGCGGAAAATTATTAAAAAAGTCAGGACCGTATGGTGAGTTTTATGGGTGTTCAAATTATAGAAGTCTCGGTTGTAAATATAAACGCAACATTAAATAATAGTGTCTCAAACGCATATGACAGATTTGTGTGCGATAAAAATCATTAAATTGCTTCTTAATCAATACAATCTCTGCTTTTCATTTTTCTTTTGCATCTACGCTGTTCGTTCTCGTGTTCTCTGCGTTGCTTATATTTAAAGGCTTTGATGAGTTCTTTATATTTCTCTGTGCGTGGGGTGGATAATTTTTTCGGCGAAGCCATATAGGAGATAAACTCTGTTTTGGGTATGTACTGTACTGCACCGATTTTAATTCCGTGCAGTACATTTTCTTTTATAAGCTTGTGTATGCTTTGCGGATTATGTCCCACCAATTCCGCCGCCGTCTGCGTAGGCAGAGCATCCGGCAGCTCTGCCAATTGCGAGTCCAGCCACCGCCGAAAGGCTTCGCAGTTTTCCGGGGTGGCTTCAAACATCGGGAGCGGATGCCATTCGGTGCGGTTGGAGAACATGCCGCTCAGCTCCGAGAGGAAACCGGGTTCGGTATCCATGCGGGCTTTGAACCGCACCGCATCCTCTGTCCGCACCCGATATTTATGGGTCGTGTGTCCCGTGTTTTCGTGCGGGATATAGTTGTTATCCATCAGATATTTCATTTTCCGCGTGGAGATGTGCAGGTACTGGCGAAGCTCGCTCCCGCTCATAAATTCTTTTTCAGTCATATATAAAATCATCCTTTCCGTCAGCAAAAATGCGCCCCAGGTGGAGCGCATTATTCTTTTGCTTTATTAAAGATACTGCTGATCACATCGGCGCTTTCCTGTTTTTTGGACTTATCCAGATGGGCATAGATATTTGCCGTTGTGGACAGATCGGAGTGTCCGAGGAAGGTCGATACATTCAGCAGCGGGACATCCTGATTGATGAGGATGCTGGCGAAGGTGTGGCGCAGATCGTGAAACCGAATTTTGCGCAGACCGTATTGCCTGATAAGGTCGGCGAACCGCTGCGTGACCCGATTGGGGCGTATCAGCCCGCCGAGCTGATCGACGCAGATATAATCGTCGTATTTGCGGTTGTAGCTGCCCTTGAACATACGGCGGTAGAGGTCTTGCTTTTCCCGTTCCTCGCACAACATTTCATACACCGGGTCGGGCAACGGAAGGGTTCGGCGGCTGGATTTGTTTTTCATTTCCTCCACGGGTTCGATGATGACCTTGCCGTTTTCCTTATACTCAATGATTTTGGTGTCGAGCAGAATGGTTTTCTTTTCCCAATCCACCCGTGACCACCGCGCGCCCAATGCCTCGCTGCGGCGCAACCCCAAGCCGCCCGCCAGCATCACCGCGGGATAGATAATATCCCCGCGGATAAGCCCGAGCATGGCGATCAGCTCCTCCTCGGAATAGTTTTCTCCGGTGAACTTGTTTTTCTTCGGGCGGTCGATGCGGTCAAAGGGATTGGAGTCAATGAGCCCGTCCTTGAAAGCCCGCTTGAAGGCACTGTGCAGGACGGTGTGGTAGTGGATAACGGTGTTGGCGACTACGCCTGATTCGAACATCCACCCGTAGAAATCCTCGATGTCCTTTGCGGTGATGCTGCCGACCGTCAGTTCCTTTCGGGCAGTAAAATACCGCCGAATTCTACCGTTTATCATTCCGCGGTAGCTTTCGGCGGTACTCTTTTGAATGTTTTTCTCGATCTTTTTATAATAGGCGCACATATAATCGTAGATCGGGATATCCGAGGCAGGCTTTTTGTTTTGGGCGATCTGCTCGGCATAGGTCTGTTCAAAGGCCTGCACCACCTCTCGGTAGGCTTTGTTCACCTTTGATTTGTTGGCGCTTTCGGGCAGTCCCAGCGCGCGCCATACGGGTTTTGTCCTGCCGTTCTCTCTGACCTGTATCACGGCATAGAGACGGCCTTTCTTAGCCTGTACGCTGGCTGCAAGTGTGGTTGCGGCATTCATTTGCGTTCACTCCTTTTTTGTTTTTGCCGACACGAACAATATCACAACTCACCGCACAAGTCCAGACTTTTTCGGGAGTTTTCTCAAGAAAACAGACCTTTGGGTTCGAACCCGGTCGTTCTCTCTGCCGCAGATAGTCAATGAGCTGCGATTTGGCAATGCGGTTTTCTCTGCCGCCCTTCACTGCCGGAAGAGACTTTTCTTTTATCAGCTTGTATACCGTCTTGGTGCTGACCCGCAGGATCTCGGCAACCTCCGCGGCGGTCAGCGCCGCCGGATAGCAGCGCAATTCTTTTTCATGTTCTTTTTTCGTCATAGGCAAATCCTTTCTCCTACATTTTTATGGTAGGCTCATCGTTTTCCTCGTCAGTCATATCTTCCTCGCTGTCGGCTGCGGCGGTGAGGATACCGACCGCAAGCCCGATAACGGCACCGAGGTTGGAGGCGTTTTCCTGCGCCGCAATGCGTTTTCGGCGTTCCTCCGGGTCCTCGGCAGTGCCGTCGATTATACTGCCAGCTTCCAGAATACCGCGCAGACCAGCAGCGACAGCGCCACTGCCGATACCGCCGTGGCTATCATAATTTTCAATATTTTTCGGTGCAGTTTCTCTATCGTGCTGTCCAGAGTCTCGGTACTCTTTGAAAGGGTTTCGGAGCAATTCGAAATAAACTGCTCTTGATTCTTCCCAGCCTGTTCGATGAGGCTTTGCATCTGCGCCGCCGTTTTGCGGTTCTCCGTTACCACTTCCCGCACTGTCTTTTCCATATACTCCGCCTCGATATTCTGTATCCGGGTGCAGTGGTCGCTCAGTTCCTCCGCCGTCGCCAGCCGTTCGATCATCTGATACAGTTTCGGCTGAAATTCCACCGCATCCGCCAGCAGTTTGCTCTCCCGTTTGCGCTGCTCTATCGGGATCGCATACACCTGCGGCTGATACGGAATCTGTTCCAGCTCGGACAGTGTCCGTGTGTTTTTCTTCCTCAGCATATCCATTGCCGAGTTCTGCTGTGTGTTGTTTTCTGATTGTGAATTCATATTCCAATACCTCTTTCAAATATTTTTCGTCGTGCAGGCGTATATCTCTGCACTTCATTCCGTTCGGGCAAGTGAAGGTGATATATTTTCGCTCGTCCGTCCATGTGGCCTTGTAGCCGAGCCGCTGCATCTCCCTCATAAAATCCGCGCGGCTGCCGCTGCGGTTCATCACAAAATCAATATCGGACATCAGCTTGAACTTCCAGCTGTCACCCTTTGCCGCGGCGCGGTATTCGCGGCTTGAAATGTTTGCGCCGTCTTTTTTATACGGCTCGAGAACACTCAGCCCATGCTGCTGACAGATACCGTCGCTGAGTGAGCGCAGCTTTGTCAGCGTGCCGGGGCTTTGGCGGAGTTTCCTTCCGTTTTCGTAATGCACGGAGTTGATGACAAAATGGTTGTGCAGGTGTGCGGTGTCGGTGTGCGTGGTCACCATCACCTCATGTCCCGGCCATGCTTTTTGCGCAAACGCCAAACCGATTTCGTGCACCTGCTCGGCGGTCACGCTTTCGCTCGGCGAAAAGGACTGCACATAATGATAAAAATTCATACCGTTCTTTTTGCGGTGCGCAGTCTTGGTCGCCATAAATTCCGTGAAAGCATTTTCGCCGTTGCAGTTTACGCCGCTCACAAGTCGCCGCCCGCTTTCTTCATATGCCACCTTTTTCTGCTGTAAGCAGTAATCTATCACTGCTTTCATTGCGCTGATGCTTTGACCCGATTCCGAAATAAAACTTACCGTTGCCATTATCCTTTCCTCGCAATGTCCAGCAGCTGCTCGAAGATTTTCTTCTGCCCGTCGATCATATCTTCGAAGTTATATGACCGAAATACACCGGCATTGATCTTCGCCGTGATTTGATTCAGGTTGTTGCCGATGCGCTTGAGTTCGATCAGCAACGGCTTTACATCTTCCGCAACATGGATAGGCGTTTCCAGAGACAGCAAAACAAGATAGTCGGTAATGCTGCGCCCGGCGCGTTTTGCGTTGCGTTCGATGCGTTCTTTTTCGGCTTTGGTCAGCCGAATCGTCAGCGTGGTGTCACGCCGTCTTTGTTTACTCATGATTATCACTCTCCGTTTCTAAATTCAGTGGGTTCGGGCTGCCGCCCGAAAATAATGGGCGTCACGGAGAGGACAGCCGGACGCTCTGCTTGCCCCGGACGATGTCCGGGAAATCGGTAAAACCGACGCTCCAGCAAACGCCCCGAATTCGCTTTGTTTCCTTCGCATCGGCGGTTTATCCCCACTCCCCGCCGAAAGCGGCACAAATCGCCTGTAAACCGCCGACAGGGACGAAAGGAACGCTTGGGACGAACCGATTGGGGGTACACCGATTTAACCGTCACCAACGGCACTTTCGTCACCGGCAGAAAAGGAATATTCGATTTCCAGCAGTCGTGCGCCGTTGCTGCGATGACTGCGAAAGCGCACACCGAAATCGGCAAGGCGGTATTCCCATAGATTCATCAACCGTTTCAGCACTCTTGCCGATACCGCCTGTCCTGCGTATTCGTTATACCGTTCGCAAAACTCCGTGTTGCTGCCGCTGTATTTTTTCTGCACTTTCATAAATTCGACCAGCAGTTCCATCTCCTTCGGCAGCAGCATTTCCCGGTTCTCCATACTGTCGCCTAGCATTTTCCAAACAAATTCCTCTTTGGAAAACCGCAATTCAAGCTGGCGGTCCTCCACATCACGGCCGGTGCAGTAGAGGGTGGCGCTGTCGGCATTGCGGCGGCTCTTGTCCAGCACGAAAGCGGTATCCACTGCGCCTACGATTCCGGTGGTGCCGGTCAGCTTGTTGAACGGATCGCTGTCGCCCTGTTTGCGCAGGTGATGCACCAGCAGAAGGCAGATACCAAGTTCGTCCGCCAGCTGTTTTAATATCCGTATTTCCTCATAGTCGTTTGCGTAAGAGGTGTCGATGCTGTTGTTGCGCACAATCTGAAAGGTATCCACCGCAACAAAAACCGTGTCGGGATGCTCTTTTACAAAATTCCGTATCTGTTCGCACAGACAGTCGGACAGCGTTCCGGCAGAGGTAGCAAAAAACGCGTTGGGCGGCACTTCGTCGGTGATGCAAAGCAGACGGTTCTGCACGCGGCGCAGCGTGTCCTCCAAGCAAAGGTACAGCGTTGTTCCACCTGTCGTTTTCAAATCCCACATCGGTTCGCCCTTTGCAATGCGCACACACAGATCCAGCACCCACCACGATTTGCCGATCTTTGACGCGCCGCCGAGGATGCACAATCCCTGCGGCAGCAGCGTGTCGACACAAAACTTTGTCGGCGGAAGTTTCATGTCCATTAAGGTTTCGCCGTCGATAACGGCGAGTTTTGTTTTTTCGTCAGCCATACTGAATTCTCCTTGCAAAAAGTAAGAGCAAAAGCAGCGGAGGCGGAACCGATGCTTTCGCTCTCCTATCTATCTAATGGCTGAAAACAGAAAAATCACATAAAATGCTGTGAGCGCCAGAATTCGTTTCTGAATTTTTTGTAATTTCCGATGACAGCGAAACGGTTTTATGGTATACTGATTACAGAAACGAGGTGTGCCGCATGAATCTGATTGAAACAAAACCTGTGGGCGATGCGAATTTTTATAAGTTCTCTGTTGATTTTGTAGGCGATGATTTTGTTTTAGGAGGCAAAGCCTTGCCACTCGGAATCATTACCCACGATATATTAAACATCCCCGCCGACAGGCTGCTTTCCGTTTTTAGGGCGGGCGATAAACTCAATGATTTGTATAACCGATTGAATGCGGAAAATTACAGCAATGAACTGTTTACAAGCATTCGGAAGACCGTAGAAAAAATACTTGATATTATCGGGAAAATAAAACCGTTTTCGTATTTTAATATCAGCGAAGAGTACGAACATATTGATTTGCTTCTCGGTGATGATAAAATCAAAGAGTGGCAGCGCAGCTTTTCTTCCATGCCGATACCGAATATCAATTTTGTTCCCGAAGGCACGGCTATGCATGACCACATTATCGTTCTTACCGAATTCATAAAATCCTACATTTACCTTTGTGCCGACACCTTCAATTTTTATAAGGTTGCGATGATGTATTTTGTAAACCTCACCGAGAACGGATTTCGGGACAAAGTTCTCCTTGCCGGTTTTACAAAAGAATTTTTCGGAAAAGAAGAAGTGGCGGAATGGATCGAGGAACTAAACGCCACTGAAATTACGCACAATTTTACGCTTGAACCGGGAGTTTGGATGGCGCCGGTCGTCCTTGAAAACAAGGACGGCTCGGCTGTGCTCGGTCGCCGAATTCATTTTGACCGTATGCTCAATTTTTATGTCACCGATCTATTCGAAGGGCTTGCCGCCGGACATTATTCATGGCAATGCGGAATCTGCCACCGATTTTTCTTTATGCAAACGGCGCATAAGCAGCTGTATTGCAACACCGTCAATCCGGAGTACGGCGTTCCTTGTGCATACGTTGCAAAAAATAAGCTGAATATGCCGAAGCAAAAGAAAAAAGACGGTTTCGGCTATGCGATTTGGAAAAAGAGATACGATTCTCTGCGCAACGAAAAGCACAAAACCAATAAAAATCTGCCGTCCGCCAAATACGGTATCGATGTGTGCGATAAGGCTATCGAGCTTGCCAAACGGCATTATGAGGAAGCGCAGATTGATTTTGATTATGCGCAAAATCGGTATGAGCAGGATATGGTTTTACGGAATCTGATCAACGAGGCAAAAGCGGCACTGGGTAAGAAATAAAAGATTTCTTCTTTGGGAAGGGGGTGCGCGTATGAACGCAGAATACAAAAAGGTTGCCGAAAAACTGCTTTGCGGTATTACGGATAAGCGGCTGCATGAGCCCGCGATATGGAACGATATTCTTTCTTCTGTCCGTTCGGGCAAGCTGCGGCTTTGGGAAATTAACGATGAGATTCTGCGTATCAAATATTTCTGCAAAGAAAAAATCGAACGCGCATCCGCCTTTACCGAAAGCGATAAAAGCGGCGTGCGGTTCGATGATTTGAACACATATTTTGTTGAGGCAATCAAAAACGGTGATAAAGGATACTTTGAAGCATTTATCCGCGCTTACGAGCCGGTACTGCAAAGCCGTGCCGAGCGGTTCGTTTCGCATTACAATCTGTCTGCGGACTGATGTTGCCGTAATATAAATCTTCAAGCGTTGTCATTTTCATCCCACCTCACATAAGAAGAGGACGACATGTCATCGATCATACCCGACACCGTGTCGCCCTCATTTTTCATTTTCTCTGCCGCAATCAGCGCGTGCTTTACAAGCAGCATATCAAGCCATGTCCGCTCATCGTACTTCGACGGGCACCCATTTTTGAAGAAGTCTTTCATCAGTTCTCCCGGGATACCGTACTTTTCTCCCGCACCTTCTCCGCGGTACAAGTCTTCTAAACTCATCTGTGCCATTTCCGCACCTCCTTTGCAGTACAACAACATACCACAAAGGTTTTCACAAGTCCAGTGGTTTTTCAAAACCTTATTGATGTAATATCCTTAAATAATATCAGCATAATAATTGTTTTCTTTTTTTGAAAAAACCACTTCAGAAGGGAAAAGATTTTGTCCCATATTAGATATGGCTACCATTGTAAACGCCCATTCCGACAATTGCAGGGGCAACCTGTAGCAAACGGGATTTCCATCTTCTTCTACCGTGATTAATGGTAACATGTTTTTATCAGCTCCAACTGAAAGCACTTTACACCTGATACTTCCGTTGGGAATTGAAATCATGGGTTGTTTTTGAGCATCTATGTAAACTTTAGCACCACGCTGATTAAAAAAATACTCTGTCTTTAAATTTGCTGACGGAACAGGCTCTATCGGAAGTTTGTTTTGTTTCTTTCTATAATCTTCCGATAATGCTTGGCATGTATAGGCGTTGAAATACTCTCCTTGCATATTCACGTTCGATTTTATTTCTTCTGCGCTTTCAAAATGGCTCATAAAGTTTAAAAGAGTGTTTATACATACCAGATCATCCGCATAAACTCCAGTAAATGATTTATACCATGCATTATTTAGCTCACAAACAATATGATGTAATTTCTTATACAAAGCAAGTTGAGCATCAGATAGATCGAACCATTCGGTAGTAAGAATAGTTTTTTGCACAACGTCGGGATTCGTTGGATGAAGATTTTTACACAGAGATTTCATCAACTTTCCGAGCACACCTGCCAGCATATCTGCCATTCTAATGCCAAAGTGATTATCCGATTCCTCATCATCAACATTCTTCAGATTTGCTTTTCTTGCAGCTAAAACAGTTTTTTGATGTTCTCCTTCACGATCAATTGTCAAAGAATAGTCGCTAATAGAATTTTCGTCTAAAAAGTGCCGGAAGCCGTCAAAAGGCGGAGTATAGTCCCCCTCGATACAATCGATTGGTTTTACATCATCAAGGACTAATAAAATTTGTTCAAACGACTCTGTTTCTCTTTCTTTCAAAGATGGGTTAATTTTGTTTTTTTCGATTCTATCCTTGAAGAATGTTTTCATTGCACCAACAATATTTTCCGGATTGTTATATATGGCGTCAACAAGTTCACGAGGTTTGTAAATAACCAATGCCTTTATAATGGAATATCTCATCATATCCATATCAAACAAAAGGCTGTTTTTGTAATCTTTGAACAGTTGATTTACAATATATTCAACTTTGCTGAAAGTTGAAATGTAGATATAAACATCGTTAGAAAACAATTTTAGGAAATCATCAAAAAACGCAATGTTTCCCTTAGCTGCAGAAGCAAAACCGTACCGCAGCTGTTTTGGTTGTATCGTTTTATTTTTCAATTCTTTATCCGGGTGACGATCGATGTATTTCTGTTCGAAGTCGCAGTATTGTTCTTGGATTTTTTGTTCGTTTTGAGACTTCCAACCCACGATAACTGTAATAAAATTATCGTAAAAGTTTTCAGCCGTAACTGTTTTGAACCCGATTGACCGGCTGTGCTCGGATTCGTCGTAATAGAAATTATATTTCAACTTCCAACCACCTTAATCTACACCTAACGTGATTTGTCTTTTGCATTTATCACATTCAAGTTTGAATTCCTTTAACTCTCCATTTTTTATTTCAGTTTTGCCGAAATGGAAATGTTTTGTTTTTTAATAATCTCTAAATTGAGTGTATTTACCTGCCGGTGCAGGAACAGTAATTTCGTTACCGCATTCGCATTTAATTATTATGTTCATATCTATTTTCTCCTTATTGGTAATCTAAGCCGACACAAAATCAAAAAATAGATGATGCAAAGTAATTTCTTGATTATCAAACGTTCTTAAATGACAGCTTTTATATTGAGGATTCGAACTTGTAGTTCGAGCGAGGTTTGCTATAGGAGTCTCTTTTGCCATTTCCGCCTTCAATTCACTCGCAATGTCCGGAATTTTTCCCGATAGTACGTACCCGATTATAGAAGATTCGGAAGATTGTGAACCGTATTTACCTTTTGTATAATTATCAACACCCGTAGAGACATACCGTTTGATTTTTTCAGGACTACTCTCATACAAATTTTTAGCTTCAGCGCCAAAATAGCTATTGTTTGTTGTCCAATCTTTAAAGCAAAAGTCAATAGTGGGAGATTTAGAACCTCTTCGTTTTTTCATTGTATTATCTGCATATTGGTGCATAGGGCAAAGTCCATTAAGAGCAATTGATGTGGCCCTGTTTCTTGAATCCCAGATACCAACAACTTTTTCATACCACTTTTGAGTAATATCATCTTCCTCTGTAGATGCATTGACAACGAAAGATGCATCACTTTTTAATTCACGATATCCTTTCCAAAAGACACCCATAATTTCATTCACACCACTAACCCCAATTTTCTTAGCCAAATCAGGCGGCATAGGTGTAGAAGAAGTAATGTTTCTAATACTGCTCATTAAAACTTCACCCCTTTGCTTTCATGATGTCGGAAAATAGTTCATCAGCATCCCTACAAGCAGATGAATAATTCCAATATTTTTGTTGTTTTGGTTTAACAATATATATGGAGTCTTTTCCGTACACTCTAACATTTCTTCGAATATAAATGTTATATCGTTCTTCTGTCAACAACGAATCCAATTGAGAGAGACACTGTTCTGTGGATTTGTTATTATCAAAAAACATCAAATTCCCATTATTATTTTCGCTAATCGATAATACTAAGACGGACAAGGGAGATTCTCCAATATAAAATGATGCTTTAGGAGTAAATGACTGTCCCAAGGAATTTTTCAATACATCCATAAAAGTAGAATAGTATTTTCTATACACCTCTATAGACGGTTTCTTAAACGCAATGGAGTTAGATTTTTTATCAAAATAGTTATAAATGTAATCCAAAGCATCTGTTACCAGATATGTTTCATAGTCCTTTAGCCTATACGCATCAAACACAAAAGCATCCAATAAAGATTCATCACCAGATATTTTTATATGTTCGTATAGTTCCACAGCTTTTCCCAACATTTCTTCCGATGGTTCCGGAATCGGAATGGTTCTTATATCTCCTGCTTCCAATGCATCACGCTCTACCATCCATGTTCTGCTTGTTAAAAGGTGATAGTACGAAAACACCTTTGAGTTAATAATCAAACATAAGTATTTTAATATTCTTTCATCGCCTGAAATACCCAACAAACTATGATTGAATATGGCATCATAATCCAGAACTGAAGCAAAAAATCGTCCTTTTCTGTGACTCTGCTTCATGATCAAGTGCGGAGCTTTGAAAATAGCAAGATTGTTATTGGAAATACGTTCATAGGTGTTATCTTCATTGCTGAGAAGCATTTCTTCTTGTATATAGAATGGATAGAAATCTTTTGCATCAACAATTGGCAAATTGGCAAAACCATCGTATATCAGTTTTCTATTGCCTCGCTTGAATCCTTCGGCACTTTTCATGTTGTGATTCAATAAAAATTGATCTAATGAAGGGTAGGTGCTTTGAAGCCGATCAATTAACTCCAAATCTCTTGGGCTTCCCCACATAGCAATCTTCCAAATGCGATCATCACACACCAAATCACTCGGAATTCTACATATATCTGTTGGATCAATAGAGAATTTTTTAGTATCTTGCAAAGAATATTGCGGCTTTGGTGTACAATAGAAAATTGTTGTGTTATTTCCATCGATCTTTTTAGGGTAATATATAATTGCAGTACAGGGTGCAGTTGCATTATCAAACAATACTTTTCTGTAAATAGAAAAATTGATAATGACAGACACGGTGTTTTCATCGAAAAAGCGTCTTCTATAAGCTCGACTTTTCGGTGAACGATTGAAAAGCAATCCCTTACTTGGCATGAGAAGGCATACCACCCCAGTTTCTTTACAAATGGAAGCGCATTTTATTGGAAATGCCTGTGCTATTTGCTTATCTCCTACTATGTATTTGTTTTCTTTCAAGTAGTTGTTAGCCTTGTTGGTAAGCTGACTCTGCCACGGAGGATTGCCAATAACAATATCATATTTTGTTAATCGAGAATCTAAAGCATTGTCAAAAAAGTCGCTGACAATTAAGTTTTCATTTACCAATTTTGGGAATGATAATTCATTCCATATACTGCGTGGATCCAAGAAATCGCATAATGCCAAACTCAAACTAAACGAAGCAACCCTTACTGCTTCCTCATTTAAGTCAACACCGTATATACATTCTTTTAATATAGCAGTCAGTTGCTCATTAGTAATTTGAGAAACACCTTTTGTGTGCATCCAACGACAAACAATTCTACGGTAAACCTCAACCAAAAAGATGCCTGATCCGCAAGACGGATCAATAATGGAAATAGGTTCATACCCACCTTCCCAAGGGTACACTTCGTCTAACAGTGTATCAACAAGATGTAAAGGAGTGTAATACGTACCCTTGTCATCATCTCCAACATCAGAGAGATGAAAGAAAAGTTCATATATGCTACTTATTATTTTAATTGGGATAATGTTAAAGTCATACAAGGGCCATAATGTCATCTGTTGACTTTCTAAATCTGAATCACCTATTAAAAAAGATTTTAGCTCTTGCAAATCACCTTTGGTAATAATTTCGCGTTCGTTGTCAATGAGCGGTAACATATCACCGTTAAACTTGCTTTCTAAAACGCTAAACAGGTTGTATGTGGCATCCTTATTCCCAAGGACATCTGTATACTGTTTGCACACAGTGTTATCGAAAGAAAATTGCTCATAAAAGTCTTTCGGGAAAACCGATTCGCCATTAGAATCTTTTCTTTCCTCTAAATACTTTATCAAGATAGAACGACTTAACAACCCATGAACAATTGAAACGATATTCTCAGTAGAAATTTGAACATTATTTACTCTTGATTTGATTCGAATAATCAACCTTCTACGCATAACTCGCAAGTTATTCATTAATGTTGTGTCTATTCTTGTGTTGACATTAAACCGACCCTCAGCACGCCTCCAATACTCACCGCTTTCTAATAACATACGGTTGTATGGAGCAAGCTTTTGTCTTTGAGTTTCAAGATCAGTAATCAAACTGATGGTATCTATTAAACCCGCTTCCGGATCTAAAGTGCCATCTTTCTTTTGAGGCGTTTGGTAATTATTATATATTTTTAATTCTGTTGGCGTAACTATAAAAAGCAGTGGTGCTTCACCCATATTCCAAGACAATCTATGTAGTTGTGCCGCCTTAGCTGTATTATCATCTTCAAGCATTGAAAAATAGATTAATGGGATTTTTGCTACGCCTTCCTCGTCTCTCAAAAAATATACTGCATCTACACCGATCTTACTTCTTGCTTGCTCGTAAAACAATTTTTGAAAAGCGGATAGACTTTCTACATTGTTTTCAGAAGCCAAACCAGTTTTATCATCAATGTCAAGGTATGAAAAAATACCATTTAGTTTTTCGTTCATACTGAACTCCTGCTTTCATATGGTTTTCAACCGATTATTATCACTCCATCGGCTTAATCATAGATTCAATAAATGCGATTTCTTCCTCTGTCAGTCTGTACTTGGCATACAGAGCTTCGTCAGTCCACGCTATTGAGAAATCTTGCACCGGAACGAACTGATATGTCTTTCCTGTTTCGTGTTGGTTAATTTTTGCCAAATCGAGCAAAAATCGTGCAAATCTTGTTCTCAAATATTTCGGCGGTTGGGAGTGTGAAATTAATATCTTCAATTTTCATATCAACCACCAACCAGTTTTTGATACATCTTCATAAGCTCTGCGACACATTCGGATTCGGTATTGAGTTTGCACCAAAAAACCATATGCGCGCATAACGGCTTTATCGTTTTCCTGATGTGCTTTGCGGAGTTCAGGCGACATAGCATAAAACTCTCGAATGCGCTTTTTACCGCCTACATTATCAATCGAACGCAGATTCGGATTGAGTTGGTCAATCAGTGCATGGAGCTTAAGATCCGTAAGTCGTTCCTCAACCTCATATGTAGCATAAATGCGAAAAGCAAGCGGAATACACTCACTGTTATTCAATTGTTTTAACCGAGAATCCACGTTGTCGGCATAACCGATTTTTACATATTCCTTGAATGAGGGATTTGTAAGTATGTATATTACTCCCACAATTGACTCCTTTTATAGCTCACCTAAAGCTACACCATCCAAAATATCCTTGAGCTTAGGTTTAACTTTGCGTTCGATATCGTTCGAATCCGCTATTTGTTCATAACGAAAACCATTGAGATCAAACGGCGGATTTTCAGCACCATCCATAGGCTCAAAATATAAAAGCATTCTTTCTAAACCCACATTCTTTATTGCATATCCGACTTCCACCATAACGTTATGCCTGTTGCTTGTCAGATCCGCAATGAATATATCAGAAGCTTCTATTTCTCTGTACATCAAATCTCTAATAGAGTATGTGCCACCGCCTTTTGTTCCCAAGTCGATTAATTCTAATCCGAAATCTTGTTCCACAATTCGTTTAATTACAGCCAATCTGCCTTTGGCTTTACTTAAGTTTGGTTCACTATCCGGATACCAACGTGCTAAAAATACCCGTTTAGGCGTATGAGCATATACCGAATCATAAATTGAAATCACATCATTAATATGCAATTTGTCGGCAATGCCGATATTATTCTTTTGTACCCAGTTAATAAAACTTCTGTATTTAACCTGATCTTGCAACTTGTAGAAAGTCATCGCTCCTAAAACCGCAATGTTTTCAGTCACGTTTGCAATACCGGATTCTCTTAGTGCAGTATTAATATCTGATAATTTTTGAATAATAACATCTACGCATTCCGGCTTATCTTCAATCAATCCTTCTTTCAATAGATGCTCAAAGATACCCACGAAATATGTGTATTGGCTATTTCCAATGTACTTTTCAATTAGCGGATAATGCGAGAGATTAATCCTATCGCAAATTTTACGAGTATACAAGTATGGTGTGCCAAAATTGTTTGCAAGATCATCGTCAGAAAAAACATCAACACTTTCAATGATAACACTCAAGTTTTCCTCGTCTTTCAAGGGAATTTGCTTGGTATTGATGTTGTGAAACAATGCCCGACAAAACTTGTCCGTTTCACTTGCTCCGTTGAACAACAATAAGCAAAAAGGGATAGCGGCATCTTTATAGGCTGAATGCTCATTAACAGCACTTAATCTATGGTTGCCATCTATACGTAAAAATTTAGCTGTCTTTGTAACGTCAAAATCCATATAAACAGTTTGCACATTGTCTTTTTTGCGTTCATCCTCTTTGCTTTTTAGTTCGTATCCTTTTGTAGCAAATTTGAATGGGCCAACCCAGCCATTAAAATTCTGTTTTTGACGAACTGCAACCCGCAATGAAGTAATAGCATCATATTCAGCACCGTTTGCTGCCAAATCAGAACAGAGGATCACTTCGGGAAAAAAAGTAAACTCACCACTCGACAAAAACCTATCCATCTCTCCAGCATGTTCGGATAATAAATCACGCTGAATTTCCGGAATTGTTTCAGATATATTTGCTAACTTGATCATTGGGCAAAAACCTCTTATACAGAGGAAATTGCCCATGGAATAATCGATAACACCTGTTAATCTCATTGTTCATCCCCCAAGAGCATTTTTTCGACCTTTCCTTTTGCATCCGAAACAATCTTTTCAGCCTCCATTTGCAATTCAAATGCACGTTTTCTCATTTGAGCTACATGAACAGCAATCTCTTCCTGTTTCTTTTGTTCCGGCAGAAGAATAGTCTGTGTGAAATATTCTTGCATTATTAGATTTCTAATGCCATTTGTTTGAGTTTGCATAACTTCAGTGATTTTAATATTATGCATTAAACGCAGATACTCAAACACATATTCCGGTACAGCTTTTTTATCATCGATTCGGATACGGTGGATAAAATTGCTGAATGCCAACGGATAGTTATCAAGCATATCTTTCTCTACAAATGCAACACGTCCGACAGGTTGATCCTCGCTACCTCCTGATTTTTCAATCAAAATGTCTTTTTCATTCAGTTCAATTTTACTAAACGATGCCTTTTTGTATTTTCTGAATTTAGTCCTGTTATTATCTAAATCCAAATTGAACTTATTATCAAATTCTGTTCCTCTGATTGTTAAACAAGAAATTAAATCGGGATCTTCAACGGTGTCATCCAACCCCCAATCTCCTGAAACATCATTTAATACTACTTCTTTCAGCAACATTCTATTGTATGGTGCTGATTTTATTGCCTCAAATAATTGTTTATACTTAAGGCTATATTTTCGAGGATCAAACCTACCACCTAACATATCATTAGCATTAATATAAAATATCCTGTTTGCTAAATCGTCACATGGCTTCAAAGGCAATGCTATATTAAGCGCATTAAGCATATAGTAATTAATGCTGTTAAGCAATTCATCTGCTTCGCTTTTTTTCTTTTCGGCTTGTTGATGAGCTTCTTCTATAGCCTTAACAATATCATTTTGTAGCGACTTGCAAACAGTAGGTATTATAACTTTACCTAATTGTTCATTATTTAGATACGATTGTGCTGTTTTGGTTGATAATCTGTAAAGCTGAATTTGACCCAATTTTGAGTCCAAAAAAACGGCAACAAATTTAGGTGAAAATCGCAAATCTGAAATTGTGATTTTGGTTATATTTTGATTTATATTTCCCTGTTGTTCATCTCTCTCAATAAAACCTATTCTTCCTAAAGTCGCTCCAACAATGGCAACTAACACGTCTCCCGTTCTACATCTTGATCGAGATAGTTTCTCATCAAACTCCTCCGATATGTATTGTTTTTTTTGCATCTCCATTAAACCGATATCTTGTGATCGATAATACAAAACACCAGTTTGTTCAAATTTTCCTTCAGACGGGGTAGAGCCATTTGCAAATTTTTGTGAGATAAACAACAACTTCTGGTGTTCCATGCCTTTCAATCTTTCAATATATTTTAAAACTGAAGGCACATAGAACTCAACATCAGTTCTTCCTTCCAATTCGCCCCAATTTATTAAAAACAATTTATTCTCATCAAAATTGGGGCTTAGAGAAAAAAACGATCTTTGCCGTTTTCAATTGCTTCTATAAATTTACTTAACTCCTTAGAAATTTCTATTAGTTCGTTATTTCCTGTTTCCTTTCCTGTGGCGTCGAAGCCTATATCCTCAGCAATTGCCATGAGAATAGGATAATTAATTAACGATTTCTTATATTGCTCCTCATAAGATTCCGTTAATAATTCTTTGACTTTTTCTATTCTTTCATCAAATCCATCAATAACAGCCTGTTTTTCGTCTTTGAATCTTTTTGTGTCTTCATCAGAATCCTTTTCGGCGGTCTTAATTAATTTATTGTACTTAGCTGTTTCTTTTTTCTTCTGTTCCAACAAATTAAATAATTCCATGCCATTATCGGATTCTGCCAACAAAGAAGATTGTATGCCTGTTCTAACTGACTGACGTTTTTCTTTCTCTTTTTTGCTGTACTTTTTCAAGAACACCACAGAGCTTTTTACTCCGGCTCCTGTTGCCATAAATGCAGTTTGAGGCATAGAAACAACAGCGACAACACGGAATGTGTCACTGATATAATCACGAACATATTGCATACTGGAATTTGTTAAAATACCATCGGGCAAAACAATTGCCAAATAACCGCCATCAGCAAGGTATTGCTCTGCCTGTTCAATGAAGAGAACCTCGCTGCTTTGACTCGGACGATCTGCGGCTTTGCTCGCCGGATTGAGCCAATCCACATCTTTAGTCGCTAAAGAATATTGATGTAAATAAGCTTTTTCTGTTTGTTTAATAACAGAACCAAAGGGAGGGTTCGTAATAATAAACTCAAAAGAATTCCGTCTAAAGCCCGAATTGCCCGTTTTCTCCTGCAGAACTTCGGGAGAAACTAAACCATCAGATGCCACGACATTAGTATGACCGTCATCGTGAATAATCATATTCATTTTGGCAGTACGTGCGATTTGCTCGTTAATCTCAATTCCAAAAAGATTATTCTCTGCGAAATTATGCCAAAACGGCCACCATCTTTGATATTGTTTAATATCGGTTTTGTAATCAGGGTATTTATCAGTTGCAGCTTTACGCACTTTATCTAAGGCGTGCAACAAAAATCCACCACTACCGCAAGAAGTATCTATTACTTTGCTTTTATTGGTAATAGGAAGACTATCGACAATAAAAGATACGATGTTTCTCGGTGTGAAATACTGTCCAAAATCGCCACGGAAGAATGAACCCATAAAGGTTTCAAATGCACGTCCTTTACTATCAAGGTCAGTACTTAATAAGTCAACACCTTCTAAATAACTTACAACAGTTCTTGCTTTGGATGCGTTTAATTTTATGTTATCCTTGAAGATTTCGGGATCGTTCTTTCTTTCGCCAATCTGACGACCTTCTTCATATAAAGCAGTCAATCGCTTAAGAAGTCGCTTGTTGGTTTCCGCTTCAGCCTTAGCCTTTGCTTCTTCTGTGTTGTTTTCCGGTTCAACGGGAATTACCTGAAAATCATAGGGTTCTCCAACATCTCGATCTTTTTTCTCGTCAAATATTTTACAAAAGATTAATTTATCAAGCTCGTCAAAAGCTTCAGAGGGGTTAAGCTCACCGCCACCCCAAAGTGCTTGATGTGCTTGCTTGAATATATTAGTCAATTCGCTTTCAGTAACTTTTGCGAGAGGAAACAATTGTTGACCACTTGCTGTAGAGCCACCATTATAGGCATATTTGTAGGAACTAAGCTTTTTAACACCGTGCTGAGGGATATCGGAAACAGTTTCCCTAACACTGCTTTCTTTATCAAACTTGAAATATGCATTTTTGATTCCTGATGTAGTCCATACATATTTGATAGTTCCTGCAGTAAAGTGAGCATACGAAAAAGCCTGATTGGTAGCTTGTGCAAATTCTTGCTCAGAAACATCTTCTTTTTTGCATTCGATAACAATAAGTGGAGACGTATGGTTACTATCGTTATAGACAAAGATATCCGCCTGCTTTTTTGTGGAACCGTCCGTAACAGGAACATATAGCCCGATTTTTTCTACAGGGTATTTATACCAAAGGACTAATTTGCAAAAAATTTCTGCTTGAACTTTTTCCTCAGGATTTTTATAATTTCGAGTAATATTGTGATGAATATACGTAATAACGTTTTCATCTTCCGTAATATGAATTAAACCTTTTTTAATACCTTCTTGTGTATAGATTCCGTAACTCATTTTATTTTCCTCACTTTCAATAAACATCATATCACCCTAATCGGGACGATGAGGTTATCTCTGTCAAATGCAGAGAGGCGGACGCTCATACAAAGTACAGAGAATGTGCCGAGCACCAAGGGCGATTTACCGATAACACTTTCATTTTAGAACTGCAAATTCTTATTGCCCCAATCAGCGTTAAAAAACATAATGTAGTAGATTGGTATATAAGTTATTTTGCCGTTTTGTGTGACATTTCTTTCGTTAGATACAACGAATGCTTTTTTGATATGATAATCTTCGTTTTGAACAAATGTGTTCAATGCGCTATGCACGGTATAGTCCTTACCGGACTTAACTTCAATTGGCACGGCAGAAAGGCTATCATAATCATCAATAAGATAATCAACCTCACCCTTGCTTCGATTGTCATAATAAAAGAGTTTATGACCGTGAGCGATTAATTCGCTGGCAACAACTGTTTCATAAACAGATCCCAGATTGATACTTCTCTCATCATTCAGCACAGCTCGGATGTTATTTCCGTAAAGAATACCCGTAAGAATACCGACATCATTCAGATAAAGTTTAAGCAGATTCTTTCCGGTAGATTCGATCAGTGGAAATGTAGGATTAGAAATCGCCTGAACATTCAGTGCGATACCTGCGCTTATTAGATAATCGAATTCATCGGCATAATTATTGAATGTCTTGCCCCTCTTGTTCTCAATGCTTTGTACAACAATTCTTTTTTTCTTATTTTCCATATTAGAGGGGATAAGGTCATAAATTCTGCGAATCTTCAATTTCATTTCATCATCGTATTTTGAAGCATCTGCAGCATAGTAATCGTGAATTTCATCCTGTATATCGCGGACTGTCTGAATATTTTTTGTTTCAAGATAGGCGTTAACCGCATCGGGCAATCCGCCTACAAGCAAAAATTTGCGGAATAAATCCAGTATTTTATTGTGCATGGACTCATCTAATGCTTCAAACCGCTCAAACTTTTTGCGCATTGAGGAAATTGCAAGTTCGTTTATTCCGTTAGCATAAAGAAATTCCTCAAAATCCAGCGGAAACATTCTGACCTTTCGTATGCTCCCCATCGGAATCGAGGTGGTTTGCGACAGCGTAACACCTAAAAGCGATCCGCTTGCAATATAAGTGAACTTATCATCCTGCGACAAAAATTTGAGCAGAGTGAGTAAATGAGGATAAGCCTGAATTTCATCAATAAAAATCAGTGTATTTTCTTTATTCTTCATTTTATTTCCTGCAAGCATACTGACTTGCAGATAAAAATCTTCAACAGTTTTAGTATTTTCAAAAAGGCGGTCGCCCAAAGAATCAGCAATCATATTGATTTCTATATAGTTTTCAAAAAGTTTTTTACCTACATGATTAATGATGTAGGTTTTGCCAATCTGACGTGCGCCGTCGATTAAAAGAATCTTTTTAGAATCAGATTTTAAATGCTCTTCAATGAGAGATTCTATCTTACGATATAGCATAAAATTTCCTCCGTCAAAACTTTTCAAATGTATTATAGCACAATAACAATGACATTTCAATATAAACTTGCGATAATTTTTATGACATTTCAAAGTAAAGAGATGGAACCCCCAGCTAAAATGAATAAATCTTCTATTTTAGTCGAAGATATGTGTTATCAGTGTTTAAAATGAATTTTCACTTTCAAGAGCGAAAAAGTGAAAACTCTGTGGAAATCAACTTTTTGAAACGAATTAACCTACACGACTTTTGGTGCGGTTCGGCATAACCGGTGCTTTTCACGCACTGCCAAAAGCGTGATTTTGGGGCGAAAAATCGCTCGGTTCTATCAAAAATTCTAATAGGCTTTTCCGAAAATCCGTTAGAACTCGGCAAAATCGGAGGAGACTCTCGGACTCGGATTTTCGCTGCGTTTTCGACGCAAATGGGTGTGCAAAGCCTTGAAAACACGGCGTTTTCGGGGTTCTCGCATCTGCCGTTATCTTCCGTCAAATTCCGCCAAGTTCGGTTTTGGTAACTTGACTCGAAATCAGGTAATCCCTAACGGGACCGAGGGTTCGAATCCCTTACTCTCCGCCAAAATTACGGTGGATTTTTCTTGTTTGTCAGTCTGTATTATGGTACTATGATTTCGACAAATCGGATTTTTAAGGGGCATCACTGTTATGATTAGAGAATTACGAAAAGAGGATATAAATAAAGTTGCAGATATATGGTTGGATACAAATATAAAGTCACATTATTTTATCTCTGCTCAATATTGGAAAAGTAATTTTGAGTTAGTAAAAAAACTGCTATTGCAGGCAACAGTCTATGTTTACGAGGATAAGCAGGAAATACAGGGCTTTATCGGGTTGAGTGACGAATACATTGAAGGTGTTTTTGTTTCTGCCGAAATGCAATCTCAAGGTATAGGTAAAATTTTGCTAAACTACGTAAAGGAAAAAAGAAACACATTGTTCTTAAATGTATATCAAAAAAATACACGGGCAATATCTTTTTATCAAAGAGAAGGGTTTGAAATCCGGCGCAATGGCATTGATGAAGCTACCGGTGAAAAAGATTATGTAATGGTATGGCAACGGAAATAGACAATTTCAGTTTGTATAGCATAGCACAGCTATATTTTTTTCTAAATAGTAGTTCAATCGGCAATAGTTGCACCTCCTAAGGCTGTGGTTGCACCCCCTCTAAAATCAAAAATGTACTTCCTCTGAATCGAAGTTGCCCCCATAAAATAGTTTCTGTTAAAATTAGAGCTTTTTGCATTTTCGTTGTGTGTGAACAAGCTGTAATAAAAAGCGGCAGAGTGTACCGTTTTTGCGTGTCGGTAAAGTGCATTTAATTTCCTTTATCGTTCTTAAAAGCAGCCGCTGTTGACAAAACGAAAAAAACAATATAACATATTGTATACATACAATATGTTGCGGAAGTAACACATATTCTGTTACTTATAAAAAGCGGGGGTTAATATGGATAAAAAGAAATCGACTAAAAATCTCGTCGTCATTTTAATTGCAGTGGTGGCATTGGGGCTTCTTTGGGCTTTTGTCAAAAGCCAAGTAACAACAACACCGATATATATTGTTGTTGATACCTTTGTTCTGATTATACCGAGCATAATTTTGATACCCGGAATAATTTGCTGTATCGCTTACTTTTTTGTCAATGACGCAAAAATAAAATCCGCGCTTAAGATAAGCTCCTTATGTATAGCGGCCTTCTGCGTGGTTTTCTCCGTGTCGTTTTTTGCCGCAGTATTTGTAAATTCTGGCAGCGAAAAGACGAGCAGCTATAAAGAAGCCGCCGAGAGCAAATACAGCTTGGGTAATTTTGTCGATTTGGCTGATTACGAGGCTGAGCGTTCGGATGATGAGCTGTATTCAAACGGCTTTTTAAGCGGTTATTATACTGTTGATAATTATTCTAAAAGCGACGGCAGCTATAACTATTATACAGCTACCGTATATGAGTATACCGGCGGAACGGCGGCTTCGCGAAAGCTTATTAAGAAAAGGCTTGAAAAAGAACTGTTAAGGAAGACCTCGGTCGGCGGAAAAGACATTAAATATACAGACGGAACCGAGGGCGATTACCGATATAAATACTGTAATTACACAGACAAATTTGAAATGCAGTCTTCGTCATATTTCAGTATCGTAGCGGAAAGCAGCGATAAGGTAACGGTATATATATTAAATTCGGATTATAAAAATCATTTCGGCGAGCCGTTTGACGCGGAAAAAATTATCAGCTCAATTTGCAGCTGATACTTGCGGCCTTTGCGGCCAAGTGAATTGTTTTTAACCATGTTAAGCACCCTCTGCTTTTTAAATGAAAGTGGAGGGTGTTTTTTTGCATTTAAGGGCAAATCAGACGTTTTTTTCGTCATATATAAGCGGCAAAAGGAAAGCGTGAATGTTAACGCTGCGGAAAGCATTTTATTATGAGAGGCAGCTGCCATAATTGACAAAAGTTTAACGATAAATGTGTTGACATCTATAACCAAGTCATATATAATTAAAGCAAATATATTTGGTAAAGGATTGAGTTAATGGTAAAAAAACTGACGGCAGTATTGCTTACGATGTGCATGGCTGTTTCGCTGTTGCCTATGTTCGCTCAGGCGGCGTCAAAGCCTGATATTAAAGTGGGCGATTATGTCAAAATGGGAACATATAATAACGCCTCGATTCTTTGGCGCTGTGTGAGTATTGACGATAACGGCCCGCTTATGCTTGCAGACAGAATTGTTGACACTCTTGCGTATGATGCCAAGACAAACGACAACAGCAATTCGAAATCGCACAGCAGAAGCTATAAGCGTGACGATTACGGCTCAAATTATTGGAGAGACAGCAATATGCGTTCCTGGCTCAATTCAACTGCGGCTGCAGGTAAGGTCGATTGGCTTTGCGGCAACCCGCCGAAGGATGGTTATGTCAGCGGAACTGGGGCCTATAATAATAAGGCTGGCTTTTTAAATGAATTTTCAAAGTCGGAAATTGCCGCTATGAAAACCGTTACCCAGCGTTCTCTTGTCTCTCATCCCGAATACAATAAGGGTATTGTCGAGGGCGACGCAAATTCCGATTTGTTATACTACACCGATATTTCGGAGGCTGTGGCTAATTATGATGATTCATATTTCGAAACCACGACCGAAAAGGTGTTCCTTCTCGATGTGAAACAGGCTAACGCCGTGTGGAAAAATCTTAAAGGCTATTATGTCGCATACAACAATAACGGTATGGCTTGGCCTTATTGGCTTCGCACTCCGGTTACCGACTGTAATCATGATATGCGTTATGTCAGCTCGTCGGGCGAGGTGGGCAGATATGCTCCGTGGTATTCCGATTTGGGTGTAAGACCTGCGTTTTATCTCGATACCGAGTATTTTGTCGCAACCTCCGGCAGCGGTACTCAGGGTAATCCTTATGTCGGCTCTGCTCCGAATAAGCAGGAGGCGGATTATACAATTTCAGAGCCTGCGGAGGAGGCAAATCCCGATTGGAATGTCAGCACCGAGCAAAGCATTCAGCTCACGCTCGGCCCATGGTATTCGGCTGACGGGAAATACTCTAATCCTACCGTTCCCGTATACACTATTCAGAAGACTCGCAGCGACACGGAAAATATGGTTGTCGTCATTTGCGGTGAGGGATATACAAAAAGTCAGCAGGGCAAATTTATCAATGATGTAAAACGACTTTGGCAGGAGGCTATGAAATATGAGCCGTATCGCAGCTATGCCGACAGATTTAACGTTTACGCCCTCTGCACAGCCTCAGAGTCTACATTTGATAACGGAGGGAGCACCTTCTTCGATGTTATAGTTGACAGCTATAATTCTCCCGTTATTTCTAACAATCTCCACGGAAGCCAATGGAAGAACCATATTTTGGAAAGATGCATAGGGCCTGAGTTTATAGAGAAAATTCACGATGCTCATATCAAAAAAACAACCGACCCGAACACGATTCCGACGAAGCCTAACGGCGAGTGGAACGAGTATGAACCGTATTACTATGTTCACAATTATATTGCGCAGTTCGCCGTGGTTGTAAATACAAAATCCGATTTCGGCGGCGCTTATAACAATCGCGAATACGGCTTCCACTATTTTATTTCACCGTCAGACAGCTATCGTGCGCCTAAGACCTTTGCACACGAGCTTGGGCATAGCTTGCTCGGCCTCGGCGATGAATACGGCACCGGATATTTGCTTGAGGATAAGGAGCTGAAGTCCCTGAACCTCTCCTCGGTTGAAGACCCGGCAAAGATAAAATGGACTCAGCTTTTAGGCTTCAGAAACACCTATACCTGCCGCAATGCTTACGGCTCAAAAATGCTTGTTTCAAGCTATGAGTGCATAATGAGAGATACAAATTATCAGTTCTGCGAGGTTTGCCGCTTGCAGGGCTACAAGAGAATGTCTCAGCTTGTAAGTGATGCAGAGCTCTATGTTGCTACGCCTGAGGTTAAGGAGTACACCGGAGCCTACTCAAGTCCCTCTGATTTTACTGACCTTGAAACAAGCTCGTACTATACTTATACTTCAAATCGCAGCGGCAGGCTTTTGAGCGGTAACGGTAAAAGCAGATTTAATACCGATATGAACGGTAAAAAAATCGAGCTGCGCACTGTCATTCAAAATATTTCGGATAAGCAAGCAAGGCAAATAAGGTTCAAAATGTGGATAAGGCATTCCGACGGCAGCGTGGCAACCGATTCATCGGGTAATCCGCTTCAGACTGCTCAAGCCTTTGATATTCCCGTTTGGAATGATAAGGCGAATTTCTGGCCGATAGGTGCTTTGGACCACATCAAAAGCGATTTTAATTCGGGTCTGAAGAGCTGCTCGCTTGTTTATCAAATTCCGTCCGACGCTCAGCTTTTGAACGGTGATACCGTGGCATTTCAGGTGCTTGACGAAAACGGTAACATCTTAGCGGACGATAATACGGAAACACAGCGTTACACAACCGTTTCAATCCAATATAAATTTGAGGACGGCTCCGAAATACCGAATACTGCCGGAGGAACATTTACTGTTCCGTATGGTACAAAGCTCGATTTAACGCCGGCAAAATCGCTTTACGGTTATGAGTTTGTGAAGGCCGACGGCTTGAATGAGCCGATTGTTTCAGACGGTACGGTTGTTACATATTATTACAAAAACAAAGCTGCTTCGGAAGAAAAGCCCGCACTTGCAATTGACAAGGCTTCAATATCGCTCGAAAGCAGCATAACAATGAATTTCAAAGTACCTAAAAGCAGTCTTTCGTCTTACGATGATTTCTATATGACATTTAAATGTAACGGAAAAGAAGAAAAGGCTACACAATATAAGCAGAACGGGGATTACTACGTATTCTCGTACAAGGGCATAAATCCGCAGCTTATGAATGATGAGGTTACTGCGGTGTTGCACGCCAAAAAGGGAAACGAGGAATACACAAGCCCCGAAAAGGCGTTGAGCGTCAAGGAGTACGCCTATACATTGCTCGACAGATACAGCAGCGATGAATACTCAAAGCTTCGCACGCTGCTTGTGGATTTGCTGAATTACGGTGCGATGGCACAGAAATATGTAGGGTATAAGACGGACAATCTTGTTAATTCCGGGCTGACCGCTGTTCAAAAAAGCTGGGGCAGCAATGGGGCAGAGAAGTTTAAGAATATCAGCGACTTAAATTACAAAACGATAAGCAGTCCTACGGCGCAATGGAATACTTGCGGCTTGGTGCTCAACAATTCAATTATGCTCAGGGCTAAGTTTTCCGCTAAGGACGTTGAAAACAAGACTGTTGAAATCGCATTTAGGAACACAAAATTTACCTATGACAAAAATGATTTTGTGAATAACGGCGACGGCACATATTATGTTTATTGTAATGAGCTTTTTGCACATGAACTGAGCGATAAGCTTTTGCTTACGGTTTATGAAAACGGCGTTCCTTGCAGCAACACAATGCTTTTCAGCGTCGAATCATACGCAAGTGTTATTCAGCAGTCAAGTGCATATAAGGGTACTGCTCTTGATGATTTAACGCAGGCTATGATGCGATACGGAAAATCCGCCGCAGCTTACAGGACTTAAAAAAGGAGAAAAAAGAATGAAAGAAGAGTATTCTGCTCCGTCATTTGATATAACGGAATTTTGCACGGATGATATTATTACTGTCAGCTTTGAACCGACTACAAACGACGTCTCGGGACCCATTGAACTTCCCGACATCAATATTTAAATACGGACTTTCGGATTGTATTATTTTGTTTCGTTCGGTTATGACAAGAAAAGCAGGATTGTTTTAAAACAATCCTGCTTTTTTTAATTGCGAGACAGAGACGGTGAATTTTGCCGCAGTCTCCCGAAAATCACGGGAGAGATAGGTTTCCTTCATCGTCCTGCCTCCGTCCCGGCTTTCACGACCCCCTTCTTTTTATATCCGCAGTCGCAGTACGGTCCGCCGGAAGCAAGAGTGTACTGCCGCACAAAGTCAGTCACGCCGCCTGCCTCGCTCATGGTATAGTCCAGACGGCACAGCGCGGGAGTCAGGTCGTATAGCCCCAGTTCTTTCATCAGCACACAGATGCCGCATTTGGTGAAGCGTCCTTCGTAGCCGCTGTCGTCGGGATATTCGTAAAGCTCCATATTCCATGAATACGGGTTGCGGTCAGCGGCTCTCAGCGCGGCGGTGGCTTTCATACCGGCAATGTCCTTTTCGGTGAATTTGCTCTTTCCGCTTTTGCGGCAGAACCATTTCATCGGCTTTGTCATCATGGATTTTGCGTAGTAATCTGTCAGTCTGTCCACCTTTGGGCGCTCCGGCATGGAGAGAACGAACGCCCCGAGCATCGCACAGTTGACGATGTTCATCTTGAAGCGATCCGATTTTTCAAATTCCGGCAGGTCTGCAATGATTGCTTTGTATTTCGGCTTTGCTTTTTTCGTGATGGTTTTTGCCGTATCGACATCATAGCCAAATACAACCGTCAGCTGCTTTTGGAATGAGCCTGCAAACATCGTCCACATGCCGAATGGCATTCCAAAATAGGTCACTTTTTGTCCCTCCAATCGCATATAACTCGTGTCATGCGGCGGTCAATGTCAATGCGAGCCGTTTTACACTCCCTGGGATATTTCTTCGCAGCGCTGAACGCCAGCTTGACAAACAGTGCCGAGCCGACGGGAAACATGGTCTTGAGCATACCGTCGGGGAAAACAAAGTGCGTGCCGTGCTCATATACGACCGCCTCGACTTCGCAGGAGTGCGGTTTCTCCGCAAGGCGTTTTTCCATGCGGCGGATATATTTTGCGGTGTCCCAAAGTGCGTCGTCCTCTGCACCGACAAGAAACAGCCTGCCGCAGATATTCTCGATCTTTATGAATTCCTCCTCGGTAATCGGGTGCGCCGCTTCAGAGGCGTCAAACAGCTTGCGGGAGGCAACCATATTGCCGGTGCGTTTGGACTCCTCCGAGATTATGCGCCAATAGTCAGGGTGCTGATAGCAAAACGGCATGTATGGCAAGGGCTTTCCTTTGTAAGAAAAGAGTGATTCTCCCTCGATTGGCCATTCCTTGCAGCCATCCTTTTTGCCCTGCATGAACCCCTGCCACACAAAGTCGCTGGGTGTCATTGCAATGGTCAGAGAGATATCATCAAATAGCGAAGCCGCCGTCAGGACGAGCGTGCCGGTCGTTGAGGCTCCTGCAATGCCTATTTTTTCGTTTCCGTGTAATTTGAGCCATGCAATCGCTTTTTCAATGTATTCAAGCGGATAATTGTGATGACCGTAGTCCTTTTTCCCGGGCGACATGGTCAATACGTTCACGCCGAGGCGAAGTAGCCACTTCACCGCAGAGCGCGCCATATAATCCTCTGGGTCGTCGCCGATCATGGCGATGACGGCGCAGTCCGAGCCGTCCTTGCACGCCCAATACGCGCCGTAAAAGCCATCACTTTCAACATCAAAGTGGATGTGTTTCATTCAAAACGCCTCTTTCAAAAGTTGATCTTTACAATCTGCATTTTCATCATGCCGTCGCCGACCTTTGCGAGGAAACGGAAAAAGCCGCTGACGGATGAGTCTTTCAAATCGTTGTAGCCCAGCATATAGCCTCGGCTTGTGACCTGCAAGCGGCTGTCCCACGGAGAAAGCTCGCTTTTCGCATCCGAAACCGCAAAATATGCCCCCACATCCTTGATTTTTGCACTCTTGAGCCATGTTTTTGCAATCATCTTTACTGCCGTCCGGTTTGCCGCGTCAAAGACCAGCTTGCCGCCGGAGAAAGCGTCTGCCATACCCTGCACAAGAGTTTTGACCTGCTCGGTTAAAAAGTAGTAGAACACGCCGGAAGCGAAAAATACTGCGCCGCCGGAGGCGTCGATTTTTGAAAACCATTCGGTATTATTCAAATCGCATGGGATGTTTTCTTCACGATCTCCGGCGGGCAAAAGCTCGTTACGCACGGCGATGACATCCGGGAAATCAAGATTGTAGATCTTGCAGCTGCCGTTGTCGCAGGCTCTGCCGGTGTTGTCCAGCCCGCAACCGAGATTAACCACTGCGGCGTTGGGGTGGATTTTTAAATAGTCCTTTACTTCAAAAACCAAATCATTCTGTCGCATGGCAACCTCCAGCGAGCCGAAACGCTGCATCAGGCTGTGGGAGTTTTTCTCCGCCTCGGAAAAGTCGTAATCAATTTCATTGATTAAACTGACAGCCGTTTCATCCCGATAGAGATTCGGGTACAGCTGCGAACACACCTTTCTGGCATACAGCGGAATGATCAGCGTCTCCTGTACGGTGTTTTTCTCGATTTTGTATT